>Ga0272442_10000688_pt1 | contig 53044 bp, 47 predicted proteins | sample SSMForm2O_FD_200262 | JGI IMG/M metagenome (GOLD analysis project Ga0272442, IMG submission 200262) | Marine sediment archaeal communities from Little Sippewissett salt marsh, Falmouth, MA, United States - SSM-Form-2O | ecosystem: Environmental > Aquatic > Marine > Wetlands > Sediment ... | reverse complement strand
ACGTGATGAAGGGGTCGAATATCTTTTCTGCAATGGACGGATCAATACCCGGTCCGTTGTCGGAAACGTTAATGAAAACATACCGTTCGTGTGTATCGATACCCGTTACAACATGTACTTGGCCGTGGTCATGGTCAATTGCCTGGATGGCATTGATGATAATGTTTATAATGGCCTGTTCGATACTCTGGAGATTACCGCTGATAGGGGGCAACTCGGGGGGCAGAGCGAGAACCAGTTCTATGCCCGATTTTCTCGCGGTTGTCTCAATGATCCGGACGGCATTCTCCACCGCTGTGTTCACCTGCATGGGAGCCCTGTCGGCGATACTCGATTGCCTGGTAAAGTCTTTCAGGTTACTTACCGTTTTCGCGACCCGATTGGCCGCCATATCCATGTCGGACAGAAGCTGCGGCAGATGCTTTTTTAAAAAGTCATATGAGAGGCCACCATACTTCTTCCCGGGGGCCAGAACCTCCAGTTCGCGTAAAATGGTCTGTACGTCCCTCCATATCTTTTGCAGCAGCGGTATGTCAAAGATGATCTTGTTGATGGGATTGTTGATTTCATGGGCGACCCCGGCGACCAGTGTCCCCAGGGTTTCCATCTTCTGGGCATGGTGAAGTTGTGATTCGAGCTGCTTTTTCTCCTCTTCCGCATGTTTGCGCTCCGCAATATCACGGGCAAAGGCGAACTCGTATTCCTGATCGTGAAACTTCATGTAATTGCTGGTGATCTCCACGGGAAACACCCTGCCGTCTTTTGTCATGTGGGTTGATTCGAATCTGATCACCCTGTTATTTTTCAGCCGGTTCCATATTGTTTCGCGTGCATCAAGAGAAAATGATGAATCAACATCGAAAACGTTCATCTCAAGCAGTTCGTTTTGCGTATATCCCAGGTTATCAGAGGCCGCTTCATTGACGTAGACGAATCTTCCAGCCGGCGTTATCCAAAAGATACTGTCCGATGCCCTGTCGACCGAAAATTTTGTCAGGCGCAGAGTTTCTTCCGCCTGCCGGCGCTCGGTAATGTCCTGCACGATGCCGACCAGCTTTGTGGGGTTGCCGAGGGTGTCGTATTTGACCTCGCCGTATGTATGATGCAGCCGCTCTTTACCGTCCCGGCGGATGATCCGGTGTTCCGATTCACACGGTCCGGCGCCGGCAAGGGAATTTTGGAGGGCATCAATCATGCTGCCCCGATCGTCGGGATGCACCTGTTTTGTATATGATGTCAGGTTGACGTCTATCTCGTGCGGCTGCCACCCGAACAGCCGGTAGGTTTCATCCGACCAGTGCACCTCGTCGGTTGTAATATCCCACTCCCAGCTGCCGAGCTGTGCCATTTCCTGAGACATGGCAAGGTTTTGCATGATATTCTGCAACGCCTCTTCGGCCCGCTTGCGCTCGGTGATGTTGCGAAAAATACCCTGGGCCAGATTTTTCCCTCCAATGGTGATTTCCTGTGCCACAATTTCGACGGGTATCTCCGTTCCGTCGGCGTGGAGAATCAAACTTTCATGCACCATCCCACTGCCGCGATCACAGTGTGCAATGAACTTTTTTTCTTCGTATTCCCTCATACTCAGCGGGTGCAACTCCATGAAATGGAGGCCGATGAGTTCATTACGTGATTTACCCATGAGATCCCAGGCGGCCGGATTCGCATCAATGATGCATCCCGATTCGGAATCGGCAATGAACACGGCATCGGGAGCGCCTTCGAACAATGAGCGATAGCGCTCTTCACTTCGTTGTAAGGCTTCCTCGGCGTGTTTGAGTTCCGTGATATCACGTCCGACTGACTGGTATTCGACAAGCTGATGATGATGGTCGAAGATGGCGTGATACACCCACTGCTGCCACCGCAACTCGCCCTTGCCATTCACAATCTGGTGTTCGTGGGTGACCTCCTGCACATCCAGGGTCAGCAGCATGCAATGAATTTCCTCTATGCCTTTATGAGACTCGTCGGGGACAAAGGACATGAAATTTGATCCGATGAGATTCTCGCGTGTGTCTTCAAAGTAGCGGCAGTACGCGTCATTCACGAATGTCAGGGTCCAGTCGGGGGTGTATCGACAGATAAGTTCTGTCTGGGTTTCCACAACGGCCTTGTACTGTGCCTCGCTCTTGCGGAGCGCCTTTTCTGCACTTTTTTGCTCAGTAATATCTCGCATGACGAAAATAAGGCCGATTCTTGATCCTTGCTCATCATACAGGATAGAATTATGCATCAGGCTGGGGAAGATTGAGCCATCCTTGCGGGTATGCCATATTTCCCCTTTAAACAATTCATCTTGGATGAGTTCTGTAATAGCGGCTTCGAACGCTCGCATCTGATCACCGGAGTGGAACATCGATAAATGCTGACCGAGGCAGTCCTGTTGCGCGAGGCCGTGCATGGCGGCGAAGGCATTGTTCAGGAATATCAACGTGCCTTCCAAATCGGTTATTGCCAGCCCCTCGGTGGTCTGTTCGACGGCCGATGAAATCAGGCGCAACGATTCCTCCGCCTCTTTGCGTTCGGTGACATCGATATTGATCCCGATGATACCTTCAACGACATCTTCTTCAGCGATGGGTGCAATAATATTGAAGATGTGTTTCTTTTTCCCATTTATGATGTATTCAACTTCTTCACGGACAGTGTCGCCGGAAAAGGCCCGGCGATTGTTATCGTCCCACAACGCGGCAATCTCTCGGGACGGGGCCATCTCCGATGGCAGTTTCCCGATGAGATTACCCCAGCCCTGTCGGCAGAAGGAGTTCTGCATGGCATAACGACCGCTTTTATCGAGTAGGAAAAAATCAAACGGCATATTTTCGACTGCCCGTCTGAAACGTTCTTCACTTCTGTGCAGGGCCTCTTCCGCCTGTTTTCGTTCGGTGACGTCTGCTCCGTGCGCGACGGTCGCAATGAGTGTGAGACCGTCATTGGCATAGACATTAGAGGATGACCACTCGCCGAGACGCACGGTGCCGTCGGTTTTCAGAATCGGTATCTCTGCGGGCCTGCGGTTCTTTTCCGGCATATCATGAATCAATTTTTCGAGGGCATCCTGCAGATTTTCCGGAGGGAAGAAGAGATCAATGGGGTGGCCAAGCATTTCCGCTTCGGTTCTGCCGCTCATTTCCTCGAAGGCCCTGTTGATAATGGTGACCCTGCGCTCGTGATCCCAGGCAATAATAGGCGCATTGGCACACTGGATCAGGTTATTCAGGTATTCCGTTGTCTCACGCAGCTTGTTCGTTCTGGTTTTAACCTCACGTTCGAGAGACGAGGACCACCGGTAGGACATAGCGAACAGAATCGAACCGCCGATCAGCAGCGTGAACACCACGAATCCGAAGGAATACATGGTTTGCAATCCCGCGTCGCGGATAATTTCATCAACCTCATTGACGGGGGCCACAACGGCCACAGACCATATTTTGTTTCCGATATGGACGGGTGAATATGCGATGAGTTTTTCAATCGTGCCGGTTTTACCCCTGTGCCATCCTGAAATATAGCGTCCCGTTCCCTCATGACCGACGAGCATCTGTTTCTGGATGGCATGGATGGAGTCGAGCGGCAACGTCGGGCTTTTGTGCATCCGAACACTGAAAATATCCTGACCGATAAAATCCTTCTCAAAATGTGTGAGGAAGATACCTTCCTGATTGATGAGCCAGGCATAGCCTGTTTTACCGGATGTGATGGGAGAGATAAAGGCATCCGATATGACGCCGATATCATACGAAACCACCAGTAACCCTTTGAAGATATTGGTGCCGGCTGCCGTTTGACATACCGGTGTGACGACCCTGATTCGTTGCGTGCCGTTTTCGTTGAGGACAATGCTGGAGACGGTTACGTCACCGCTTGCCTTCGCATCCTGGAAGAATTTTTCGCTGCCGTAATTGCGTCCGACAATATTACCTCGCCATCCTTTTGAGGGATAAATAAAACGCAGCACACCGTGTTCATCCAGTCTGCGGATTGAGGTCTTAGGCAGAAAGCCTTGGTACAAGTTCCGCATGTATCCGAGGCATGCGGGTTCCATCTGTTGGACGGAAGGTATTCGGGCTGTTGCAATGAGCGCAACCCGCACTTCATTGAATATGGTTTCTATTCCTGCGGCTGCCGAGTGGGCGAGGATGCGCTGTTGTTCGTTAAACTGGACCAGGGCTGTGTGTCTGTGCTGGTTATAAGATCGATTGGCAAGAAAAACGGTGATGAGGACGGCAGCAATCGTTAGCAGCAAAATAAGAAATTGTACCACCTCGGAGGGCCGTTTGGCGGATTTATCCATCGAACCATAAAGATGTTTTTTGAGCACCTTCAAATACTTTCCCATCCATCTACCTTTGACGATGTATCTTACCAGATTTATCCCGGTACTACAAAACAGTTTATTACACACCGGGCAGCGGGACATGTGGAATGACATTCGTGTGCGGAACGTCTATTTCTTCCAGAATTCGGGAATGAGGAGAATAATAACGGTGTATATTTCAAGCCTTCCTGCGAGCATGCAGAATGCAAGTATCCATTTTCCCAGGAAGGGGATTTCGCTGTACGTTGATGCGGCATTGACCATACCAAACCCCGGGCCGACATTGCCGATGGTGGCGGCAACGGACGAGAATGCCGTCATAACATCGAGACCGAGCAACGTCATGGCAATGGTTGCGACGACGGTTACGGCAAGATACAGGATAAAAAATCCCCAGATACTGGCCATTGTTTCCGGATAAACGATTTTTTTTCCAAGTTTCACCGCGGTGACCGCATGCGGATGGACCAGCCTGTAGAGCTCCATGTAGCTGTGTTTCAGAATCAATAGAATCCTGAGGCATTTGATGCTGCCACCTGTTGATCCTGCCGACCCTCCGATGAACATGAGAATAAGGAGAATGATTTTTGAAAGCGAAGGCCAGTTATTGAAGTTATCCGTGGTAAACCCGGTCGTCGTCATAATCGACACAACCTGGAAGGCGGAGTACCGGATGCTTTGTCCAATGCTGTCAAAAACATGGTGATGCACATTGAGGGTGACGGCAATGGTGGCTATCAGAATCACGCCGATATAAAAGCGCAATTCGCTGTTTTTGTACACGAATCGGAACCTGCCCATGATCAGCCCGTAATGGAGGGTGAAATTGATGCCGGCAATAACCATGAAGGCGGTAAGAATGATGTCTATGTAGGTGCTGTTGAACGATGCAATGCTGGCGTCGCTCGTTGAAAATCCTCCGGTTGCCATCGTGCAGAACGTATGACAGAGTGCATTAAAGACATCCATACCACCGAACAGGAGGAGGACAAACTCGATTGTCGATATGATGACATACACGATCCAGAGTGTTCGGGCCGTTTCCGCAACGCGCGGGGTCAATTTGTCTTTTACGGGGCTGGGCAGTTCCGCCTTGTACAGCTGCATACCACCGACACCCAGAAGTGGCAGGATCGCAATTGAAAGCACAATGATACCCATTCCTCCCAGCCATTGGGTCAGTGATCGCCATAGCAGGATACCGTGTGGCACGTTGTCGAGATTGGTGATCACCGTTGCCCCTGTTGTGGTGAATCCGGATATGGACTCGAAAAACGCATCCGTAAAGGTGGGAAGTAGCCCCTCTATGCAATAAGGCAGCGATCCGAAAAACCCTGCCAGAAACCAGCCCGTTGCAACGACCACGAAGCCTTCCCTGTGGTTCAGGGAAATGTCCTCGTCGGGTTTCAGCAGCATATATAAAAGGCCGCCGGTGAGCGCGGTTATCACGAAAGATATCCCGAGTGCCTTGAGGTCACCATCGCCATAATAGAGAGAACACACGAGCGGTATCAGCATCGTGAGGCCCAGGCAAAAAAGAAACGATCCTAATATATAGAAAATGTTCCGGATATTCATAGGAAATAATCCAGCTTGACGGTGAGAAATTTTTCCACCTGAGGAATGGCGGATCGGAGTGTTACCAGTATGACGTGATCTCCCGGCAGGATGACGGTGTTGCCCCCGGGAATAGTCACATCATCGTTTCGGATAATAGCGCCGATGATTGTGCCTTTGGGAAACTTGACATGCTTGAGTGGTTTATTTGTGATTTCTGATGTTTCGAGGGCAATGAATTCGACGGCTTCGGCTTTTTCATCATGCAGCGGAGTTGCTGACACCACTTTGCCCTTCCTGATGAAATGCAAAATCTTCCCGATCGTTGCGTGCCGGGGATTCATGACCCCGTCTATGCCGACATTCGGTACAAGGTAACTGTAATCAATTCGGTTGATGAGTGCCACCGCCTTTTTGGCTCCAAGCTGCTTTGCGAGGAGCGCCGCCAGTATATTCGCTTCTTCGTCATTGGTCACGGCAATGAGATAGTCGGCGTCACGGATATTTTCTTCCTTGAGGAGATCCTGACTGGTACCATCGCCATGGAGTACCACCGCCTTGTTTAGATTAGATGCCAGAATTTCACATCTGTTCTGCCGTTTTTCGATGATTTTCACGAAGATACCCTTTTTTTCGAGGGCTTCGGACAGCAGAAGCGCCGTATTCCCGCCGCCGACAATGAAAACCCTCTGGACCGGCGTAATATCCTTGCCGAAGAACTTGAGTATGTGTTTCACATTGGCGGATTCGGTAAGGACGGAAAGATAATCATTTTCCCTGATTGTCGTTTTGCCGGACGGCACGAGCGGTTCGTATCTGCGTGTGATTGATGCAACCAGAAAATCGGAGTCTTTGCAGTCCTCTTTGATCTGCTGCAGGTTTTTACCCACGGCGGTGCAATGCGAATTCACGTGAAACGCAACGAGCTTGATGCGACCACCGGCAAAATCGATGATTTCTGCCGCGCCGGGGTATTCGATCAGGTTTATGACATTATGTACCGATTCCCTGTCGGGATTGATACACAGATCTATATTCAGATGGTTTTTGTCGAAAATGATCGAATTCGTGTCGAGATCGGGATTCCTGATTCGTGCGATTTTCAGGGCACCCTTTGATTGTACCGATGCCAGGAGGCAGGCCACGATGTTTGTCTCATCACTGTCCGTGACTGCTATGACCATTTCGGATTGTTCCAGCCCCGCCTTTTTCAGTATCTGCGGACTGCTGCCGCTTCCCAATAGTGTCTGGACGTCGACGTTTTCGGAGATGGTTTTCAGACGCTCTTCATCCTTGTCGATGATGATGACATCATTGCCTTCTTTTGAGAGAATATCTGCAATATTAAAACCAACTTCACCGGCACCGATTACGATTATACGCATACTTCACTCAACCTCCGCACGCAAAAACTCCACACATCCAATTCCTGCCACGTTAACCCTCGCGTATGGAGATCTTGATCCGGTTTTTTACGTTGACCTTAAATTGATTGGCTCCCAGTGTCATTTCGTCGCGATACGCATCATACCCCAGTATACACAGATTTAGATGGCACGACCGGTTACGAATACTCCAGAAACCGTCTGCAAATCCCGAAAGCATCGCTACTGTTGTCTCGGCCACGTTTTGGTGACACCGGTCTGCTCCGGGGATATCCACCGCGATGTTATCACAGTCAATCTTGAGTACCGTCTGGGCAATGGTTCGGCCTGCTTCGTATGCCCGATCAGAGATCATTTCTGAAGAACGCCCGAGACCGAACAGCAATATCCTCGATGAGGGAATACGGTCATTCGGGGTAATCAGTATTTGCTCCGCAAATGATCCCGCAATCATGCCGGATGCGATCTGCTTGGAAATCAACCCGTTCAGCCGCCAGTCAACAAGGCCGCAGTATCCTCTCGGAGGACGTTCGTCGGAGAAAAAATTCAGAACCAGGCCGTCACGCTTCAGGAACTCCACTGGTTCCGATGATATGAATATCTCCATTTTCCCTGCGTAACTTTGTGTATAAGGCATCGAGTATTCCATTTATAAAAGAGCCCGAATTTTCGGAACCGAATTCTTTCCCAAGGTCAATTGCCTCGTTGATGGTTACCTTGGGGGGGATATCATTGCAGTAAACCAACTCATATACGGCCAGTCGCAAAATGTTTCTATCTACTTTCGACATGCGCTCCAGAGACCAGTTTTCGGAACAGCTTTTAATGAGATTATCTATATCGTCTCGCTGGCTTTGAGTGCCGGTTATCAGTTCCGTTGAAAAATCCCTCACATTTTCCGGGGCGTCGAAATTGTCCCAGAAAAGTTCGATCGCTTCATGTGCTTCAACTCTTGAGACGTCTATCTGAAAAAGAACCTGTAAGGCTACTTCTCTTGCCTTTCTTCGTGTACCCATTAATTCCTCTGACTAAAGTAGTTTGAATAGGTTGGCCATTTCGATTGCCGACAATGCTGCATCCCAACCCTTGTTACCCGATTTTGTACCGGCTCGTTCAATTGCCTGTTCTATCGTATCGGTAGTGATCACGCCGAATGCAATCGGTACCTCCGTATCGAGCGAAACATTGGCGATCCCCTTGGAAACTTCAGAGCTCACGTATTCAAAGTGTGGCGTTGCTCCCCGAATTACGGCACCAAGACCAATGACGGCATCGAACGTGCCGGTTTTGGCCAGTTTCTTCGCCGCGAGCGGTATTTCGAATGCACCCGGTACCTTGATGATGGTGATGTCTTGATCGTCCGTACCTGCTCGTAAGAGAGCATCGACGGCGCCTTCGATGAGTCTTCCGCAAATGAAATCATTGAAACGGCTCGCCACAATACCAAATTTCATTCCTTTGGCAACGATCTTTCCCTCTATGATGTTCGGCATAGTCACCACTCCATTTCTATCGGTTTGCATGATGCGAGAATCGCTTTCCAGTACAGGTTTCAACGGCCTCCCATTGTCAGTCTGAACCACAGCAGACTGAAAAGGAGTGATGACCGGAAAGGATTGTCTTATTAAATATTCAACAAGTGTCCCATTTTCTTCTTTTTTGTTTCGAGATAGTGGAAACTGCTTTCTGTGGGCTTAATTTCGATGGGCACCCTCTCGACAACTTTCACGCCATATCCTTCGAGACCGACAATCTTTTTGGGATTGTTGGTCAACAGCTTCATTTTTTTGACGCCAAGGTCAACAAGAATCTGGGCCCCGATTCCGTAATCTCTCAGATCCGGCTTGAACCCGAGTTCGATATTGGCCTCGACGGTATCCAGACCGTGTTCCTGAAGGTGGTATGCCTTGATTTTGTTTGCCAGGCCGATGCCCCGTCCCTCCTGCCGCATATAGACGATGACGCCCTTGCCCTCCTGCTCCGCCATCATCATGGCCGCGTGGAGCTGGTCGCCGCAATCGCATCGTTCGGACCCGAAGATATCTCCGGTCAGACATTCCGAATGTACGCGCACCAGCACCTCGTCCTCGGGACCGATCTCACCTTTTACCAGGGCGACATGTTCCAGTTTGTCGACGTCGTTTTCATAGATGACAATCTGGAATTCGCCGCCGAAGCAGCTCGGTATTGTCGCGCTGGCCGCCCGCCTGACCAGGCGTTCGTGTTGCATTCTGAAATTGATCAGATCCGCAATCGTCACAATCTTAAGATTATGCTCGGCGGCAAAGATTTCGAGATCGGGCATCCGAGCCATCGTGCCGTCATCTTTCATGATTTCGCAGATTACGCCGGCTTCCCGCAGTCCTGCCAGACGGGAAATGTCGACGGAGCCTTCGGTCTGACCCGTCCTGACGAGCACACCTCCTTTACGGGCACGGATGGGGAAGATGTGCCCCGGACTGACAATATCATAAGGCTTCACATCTTCTGACACTGCAGTAAGAATGGTGGTCGCCCTGTCGGCAGCTGATATCCCCGTCGTAACACCGGTTCGTGCCTCGATGGATACGGTAAACGCCGTCCCAAAACGGGATTTGTTGTCACTGACCATCAGCGGTAGATCGAGCCGGTCGGCAAGGTCGTCGGAGAGCGACAGACAGATCAATCCACGGCCATATTTTGCCATGAAATTGATTGCCTCGGGGGTGACATACTGGGCGGCCATATAGAGGTCGCCCTCGTTTTCACGGTCTTCATCATCGACCAGAATGATCATTTTACCTTGCATAATGTCTTTAATGGCTTCTTCAATAGTACTGATTGGCATCGTATTACTTCCTCGTTTCCGAACGTTCGGCATCCGGCCGTGATGCATTCCATCCTTGTGAAGCAAGGTCTCGCGATTCGAAATGAACCGGTGAATGGTGCATGCAGTTCGTTCGATTTCCTTTAAGATTTTAATTTATTTCAAAAAACCATGTTCCGATAAAAAATCCATGTCGATTTCTTTTTCGGGATGGATTAATTTTTCAATATATTTCCCCACGATATCGGTTTCGATATTTACCTTGTCTCCTACGTTGCGTGATTCCAGTGTTGTCGCCTGGGCCGTGTGAGGGATGATATTAACATAAAACCTGTTTTTTTCACACTGGTTAACTGTCAGGCTGATACCGTCAATTGTGATCGATCCTTTTCGGACGATATAGCGTCCGAGGTCTTTGTCGATATCGATACCGAAAATAATGGAATTTGACCGGGCACGTTTCTCGGATATTGTACCGATGCCGTCAACGTGACCCAACACGAGATGTCCTCCTAAAAAAGAATTTAATCTGAGTGCCTTTTCCAGGTTGACTTTGTTCCCACGCTGTAGCGTTTTTAGATTCGTGTGTGTCAGTGTTTCCGCCGAAACATCCGCGACAAAACCTTGATGGCTGAGACGGGTAACGGTGAGGCAGACGCCGCTGATGGCGATGCTGTCGCCGATCGCTACCTCGTCGAGGTCCATTGTCGTCTCTATCTCGAGCAGGGCATCTTCTCCCTTCGGGGTTATGTTTTTAACGGTTCCCACACACTCGATGATGCCCGTAAACATGAACGTGTCCTACCTTTTCACCGGCACCGATGTGCCCTGTTTCCCGTTCAGGAAATTTTTAAGCTGGTCCAGAAATTCATTTGCATCCTGAAAATCCCTGTATACCGATGCAAATCTTACATAGGCAACACCATCAAGGCGATGGAGTTCTTCCATCACGCACTCGCCGATGATAGTGGTCGGAATCTCCTTCAACTGGAGGTCCTGGCAGTGCTGCTCGATCTTATCGACAATCTGCTCGATAAGATCGACACTGATGGGGCGCTTTTCGCATGCTTTTTTGATGCCTGAGAGGATTTTCCCCCGGTCGAACGTTTCCCGGCGTCCATCTTTCTTCACGACCATGGGGAGCACTTCTTCGACATATTCATATGTCGTGAAGCGCTTACCGCAGTCGAGACATTCCCGCCTACGGCGGATGGCATTCCCGTCTTTGCTGATCCGTGAATCGATTACTTTGTTTTCACCGTTGGCACAAAATGGGCATTTCATAATTTTTTTATTTCTACCCCCGCTTCTTTAAGCATTTCCCCGGCCAGCCGGTCACTGTAACCATCCGTGTAAATTACAGAAATAATACCTGAATTTATTATCATTTTCGCACAAATAATACAGGGATGGTTTGTGCAGTACATCGTTGCGCCATTGACGCTGACACCGTGAAGGGCTGCCTGGATAATGGCGTTTTGTTCCGCATGAAGACCGCGACACAATTCATGCCGTTCTCCCGAGGGTACTTTCAGCTTTTCTCTGAGGCATCCGATGTCCAGGCAATGCGCAAGACCGCTCGGAGCACCATTGTAACCGGTTGACAATATGCGTTTTTCCCTCACAAGTACGGCACCAACCTTCCGCCGCAGACACGTAGAACGTTTTGAGACAAGCTCTACAATATCCATGAAGTACTGGTCCCAACTCGGCCGCTCGGCACGAGCGTCGGGAGGGCGATGCTGTTCTTTGGACTTGACACTCATTAAAATGTTCCTTGTTCGTCAGTTTGTCAAGCGACAATCGGGTTAAATGCCCGGGCCTCTGTGAACCGTCTTTCCGTAAGGGCTTTGTGACGGGGAATGCATGGCCGCAGAGCGGCATGTGTCAATCCTGTAATCTATCAGCGTACAGGGGGAAGTTACGGCAAAGTGCGGTAACCTCGTGTGTGACCTCTTCGATTCGTGTTTCATTATGGAGATTTTCGACAACCGATGCGATTAACCGGCCAATCACCCTCATCTCTTCTTCTCGCATGCCTCTTGTGGTCAGGGCCGGTGTGCCCAGACGTATGCCGCTGGTCACCTGCGGGCCTTTCGTGTCAAACGGTATGCCGTTTTTATTCGTAGTAATGCCCGCCCGGTCGAGGGCTTCTTCAACCTCTTTCCCCGTCAAACCCTGGGGGGTCAGGTCCACCAGCATGAGGTGGTTGTCAGTCCCGCCCGATACGAGCCGGAGGTTATGGGTCATCAGCTCGTCTGCGAGTGCGGCTGCATTCTTGATTATCTGGGCCTGATATTCTTTGAATCCATTGGAAAGTGCCTCCTTGAATGCAACGGCCTTCGCGGCGATTATGTGCATTAGCGGTCCTCCCTGACTACCCGGGAATACCCGACTGTTCAATATCTTGGCGTGGTTTTCCTTGCACATGATCATTCCGCCCCGCGGACCACGTAATGTTTTGTGGGTTGTCGTCGTGACAAACTCACACGTCGGTATGGGAGTCGGATGGAGGCCTACTGCGATCAGTCCTGCAATATGGGCAATATCCGCCATGATCATCGCGCCGCCACGATCGGCAATCTCCCTAAATTTCTCGAAATCGATCGTTCTCGGGTAGGCGCTTGCACCGACAACGATCATTTTCGGTTTGTGTTTTTTGACCTGGTCTTCGACTTCGTTAAAGTCGATGGTTTCCGTTTCTTTGTCGACCCCGTAAGAGACGACATTATAAAGCCTGCCCGAGAAATTGACGGGACTTCCATGCGTTAAATGTCCGCCATGAGAAAGGTTCATTCCAAGGATGGTGTCTCCCGGTTGCAACGCAGAAAAATAAACGGCCATGTTGGCCTGGCTTCCCGAATGCGGCTGCACATTTACATGCTCCGCGCCGAACAGCTGTTTGGCTCTCTCGATGGCAAGGGTTTCTGCAATATCGACGAATTCGCATCCACCGTAATACCGGCGTGCCGGGTAGCCTTCCGCATATTTGTTGGTCATAATGGAACCCTGGGCCTCGAGTACGGCTTCGCTGACAAAGTTTTCAGAGGCAATAAGTTCCAGCTTGCCCGCCTGACGTTTTGTTTCAAGCTTTATGGCGCGTTCGATATCCGGATCAATCGCGGCTAATGTAGACATTGGTAAGATTCCTCCTTGTCTCGTTTCGGGTTTGTGGTGCACCGGGAAACATCTCGCGACTATAGTCTTAAATGCTTCCGTTTTCAATATCTGTTATTTTCTTCAGACGCATTTTATGTCTGCCCCCCTCGAAATCGGTGTCGAGCCAGGTTTGAACGATTGCTTTCGCATCATCCGGGCTCGTTCTTCTCCCTGCCAGGGCAAGAACATTTGTGTCGTTATGCTTCCGGCTCATCAGGGCCGTTTCCACATCGAGGCCGAGGACGGCTCTCACATTGGGATATTTGTTCGCGACGATGGCCATTCCTACCCCGGAACCGCATACCAGAATGCCCTTTCCAATCTCACCGGTTGAAACCCTGCGTGCAACCTGCGAGGCGAAATCCGGGTAATCGACAGAGGTATCGTTGTCGGTTCCGATGTCCACAATCTCTATGCCGGTGGCGATGAGAGTGTGCTTTATGATTTCTTTCAGAAAGAAGCCGGCATGATCGGCCCCGATGATAAGTTTCATGATCGCTGTTTCCTATTCCTGGAATTTCTTGAATATTATAACGGCATTGACGCCCCCGAAGCCGAACGTGTTTGACATGACTGCACGGATATTCATGGATCGTGCAGTGTACGGCACGAGATCCATATTACATTCCGGATCGGGCTTGTCCAGGTTTATTGTCGGTGGGACAATTCCTTCACTGATCGCTTTTACGGAGAGGATCGACTCAAGCCCGCCCGCGGCCCCCAGCAGATGGCCGGTCATGGACTTGGTAGAGCTGACGGCAATTGTGCTGGTGTCGGCAGCGAACACTTTCTTGATGGCTTCGATTTCATGCTGGTCATTCAATGGGGTGGATGTGCCGTGTGCATTCACATAGTCTATATCGGAAGGATCAAGGCCGGCATCCTGCAATGCAAGCTTCATGCATCGCTCAGCGCCGGGATGGCCGGGCGCGGGCGCTGCAATATGATAGGCGTCACAGGTCGTCTCGAAGCCTGCTATTTCCGCATAGATTGATGCCCCTCTGTTACGTGCGTGCTGTAATTCCTCCATTATGATGATACCGGCACCTTCACTGACAATAAATCCGTCCCGGTCTCTGTCAAACGGCCTGCTCGCACGTTCCGGTTCGTCATTGCGTGTCGAGAGTGCCCGCATAGCATTAAACGCCGCGATTGTCAGGGGGCATACCGCAGCTTCCGCACCCCCGGCAATCATTGCATCCGCATATCCGAAGGCAATGGTCCTGTATGCCTCTCCGATAGCATTGTTGCCTGCCGAGCACGCGGTGACCGGGCACGTAATCGGGCCCTGAACGCCGAATCGTATGGCGACGTTTCCGGCGGCAAGATTTGCAAGTACGGCCGGGATAGTGAAGGGCGAGATCCGTTTTGGACCGGCATCACGCAGGGTGTCTTGCTCTTTTTCGAACGTTGCAAGTCCGCCGATGCCCGATCCGATCACAACCCCGATCCGTTCTCTGTTGCTGTCATCGACACTGAGGGTCGCGTCCGTAAGCGCCATTTCACTTGCGGCGAGAGAAAAAATGATAAAATCGTCCAACCTCCGCACTTCCTTCGGAGAGACGAATGCCAGTGGATCAAAATTCTTCACTTCTCCGGCAATCCGGGTTTTGAAATTCGAAGCGTCGAATTTTGTAATTTCCGTAATTCCAGATTTGCCCGCGCACGCCGAGTGCCAGGTATCCTCGACACAGTTGCCGAGAGGATTTACGGTTCCCAGTCCCGTCACCACTACTCTTTTTTTCAATGAATTTACTCCGGCCTGTATAATTATGCGGCCTGTCGTGCTTTAATGTAATCGATTACGTTCTGAATACTCGTTATCTTCGCCAGGTCGTCATCCGATATCTCAAGCCCGAATTCATCTTCCATTGCCATGATTAATTCCACCAGATCGAGGGAATCCGCCCCGAGATCGTCAATAAATGTTGCTTCCGGGACACACTCTTCTTCGGTGACATTCAATTGTTCAACAATGAGCTTTATAACTTTTTCTTCGGTTGTCATTAATCAATCCTCCTCGTTCATTTTCACCTGTGAGTATTATTCTTCACACAGCGCACAGATTGCGTTACATATAGAGCCCCCCGCTTATATTAATTACCTCACCGGTAATATATTCTGCTTCTTTTGAGACCAGGAAGGCCACGACTCCCGCCACATCCTCTGGAGTGCCGCACCTGCCCAGGGGTATTAGTTTTATAATTTTTTTGCGATCGTCGCCGGAAAACGCGACAGTCATGTCTGTGTCAACAAAGCCGGGTGCCACCACATTCACCGTAATATTTCTGGGCCCCAGTTCTTTGGCGAGGGATTTTGTGAGGCCGAGAATGCCGGCCTTGGCGGCAGCATACGAAACTTGCCCGGCATTGCCCCCTACTGCAATAACGGACGATATATTGACAATACGTCCCCATCGCTGTTTGATCATATATGTGCTTGCCGCTTTACAACAGTTGAAAACCCCCTTGAGATTGACTGCTACCGTTGAGTCCCAGTCTTTCTCGGGGATCCTCAATATGAATCCGTTTATGGAAATAGCGGCATTGTTGATAAGAATATCAAGTCTGCCGCTTTGTTTGATTATGGTTTTAATGGCTATTGACGATGCATCATAGTCGGAGACATCGAATGGGCACAGCGCACCGTCACCGCCGTTGTCTTTGATAATTTTCAGAGTTTCGGACGCGGCGTCGGTGTTGTGAAGGTAATTTACGTATACGTTGACCCCCAATTCGGCCAACTTCAAGGCAATAGCCCTCCCGATACCTCTTGATGCACCCGTTACCAGCGCTATTTTTCTCTCGGTTTTCATAGATCGACTACAAGCTTTTCAGTTTTGCCATCGTTTTATTGAGTGATTGCACATTTTCAATGTTAAGCAACGTGATACCGCCATGTATCCTTTTAATGAGTCCTGACAGCGTTCGTTTAGGGCCGATTTCGACGATGGTATCAATCCCCATGCCGGCCATGGTATTGATTGTTTCTTCCCACCTGACCGGCGAATTGAGCTGCTTTGCCAAGAGACTTTTCAGGTTTTCGCCGGTGTAGACGGTGTGCGGGTCATAGTTGGGGATGACCGGTACCCGGCATTCTCTATTCTCAATTACCTTGAGGCTCTGTTCAAACGTCGCTGCCGCATCATCCAGGAGACTGCAGTGACACGGTACACTGATGGGCAGTTTCATGATACGCCGCGCTCCCGCTTCTTTCGCCCCTGCAATCACTGTATCAACGGCTGCCGTATTGCCCGAGATCACAAACTGACCTGGACCGTTGTAGTTTGCAACACCGACAACCGCGCTCGTGTCTTCGGTGACCGCCCGGCAAAGTTCTTCAATCGTTTCTCTCCGAATACCCATCACGGCGGCCATACATCCGGCACCGTCAGGCACTGCATCACGCATGCAAATGGCCCTGGCACGCACGAGCGTGAGGGTGTCGTGGAAACTGAGGGCACCCGCGGCGTACAGCGCGGCATATTCTCCAAGGCTATGACCTGCCATAACTGCCGGGACAATAGCCGCTTCAGCGGTGAATGTCTCATAGGCTGCTATGTCCGCTGTCAGGATGGTGGTCTGCGTATTTACCGTCTGGTCCAACAGTTCCTGAGGACCTTCGAAACAGAGGTGTGCAACATCCTCGTCAAGAATATTGTGTGCATCGGTAAAGATATCTCTGGCACGTTCACTGTGGTCATAGAAATCCTTTCCCATTCCGACGTATTGTGCACCCTGCCCGGGAAATACAACACCCAGCTTATACATAATCAAACCACCTTATGGGGTGCTCATTCCTTCTCAGGAAGTCTTGTCAGCCGAGATTACTTCCCGTCCCTTGTAGAATCCGCATTCCGGGCACGCCCTGTGGGGTAGTTTAGGCTCGTTGCACTGGGGACATATAGAGGTTGTAGGGGCGGTAAGTGCATCGTGCGATCGTCTTTTATTTCTTCTTGCCTTTGAGTGTCTTTTAACTGGATTTGCCATATCACGATCCTCGTTTTATTTTTTCATTATTTTGAGTTATTAACTTTAAAATCCTTTAACGCGGCAAATGGACTGGTCTTGGGCGTTGTCGCCGTGTGGCCGCACTCCGTCTCATTCAAGTTTGCCCCGCACTGTGGGCAGAGACCCTTACAGGATTCCTTGCACAGCGGTTTCATCGGGATCTGAATCACGATCTGTTCCAGGATGAGAGGCGCGATATCAATGGTGTCATCCTTGTAGTATCCGAAACCCAGATCATCGCCGGTAAGCTCAAGGTCCGCTTCGTCGGGCATGGTTTCTTCCGGCACGAAGGTATAACTGAATCTCGATTTTACCGGCAGGGTAAAATTTTTCAGACAGCGACAACATTCAAATTCAAACTCCGCTTCCATGAGACCACGCACAGATACGGTGTTCTCAATTTTTGAAACGAACATCTCAACGCGGACTTCGTCAACTGAGAAGGAGATACCCTCAGACCCCTCCAGCATTGTGCGCACCCAATCACCCGTTTTGGAGATCTGGAGTGTCATTCCTTCATCCGGGATATCATGAACCTGTATCTTCACCTCAAACTCCGTCCGCCGGTAATTTGTAGAATAAAGGTAGTGAGTAAATTATAAAAACCTGTTCTTGTCAAGTAAATTCTACGCTTGTCATAATGAATCATTTCGTGAAGAGTTTCAATATTTTCTTACCATACAAAGCGCAACGTACTGTACACATTGTTGAAGTCGCTAGCAATAACCATACCAGATTCGTGCCGTGCGGAGCTGTGCGGATATGCCTGCGAAGTGTGGAGATTACAGGCATGGAGGCGTCAGGATTTTTTCAATAGTGTTGCAAAAAAAACACACTTTTTGTGGTAAAGCGCGTCATGCCAAAGTGTGGCCGTGTCGGTATATCCGGTGTCCGGGGCGGATTACCCAATATAAGAACAGTCGAAACCGACAAAATCGATTTTCGGATGACCTTGTCACGGGATTCATGGTTAAGGTGCGCAAATATTGAGGTGCGAGTGGCAGTTAAGTATACATTGCAGTGCCGGGGAAAAGGGTGTGTTCGAGATGATGGACTTTTTGCACCGCCATCAAAATTAATCCTTGACAATTCTGCCGTAATTTTCTATTCGTACGGCTTCGAAATCAATTTGCTGGGGGATCGTCTAGCGGTAGGACTCAGGGCTCTGAATCCTGCTACCCAGGTTCGAATCCTGGTCCCCCAGCCATGGTCCCATCGTCTAGCGGTTAGGACGCTGGCCTCTCACGCCAGAAACCGGAGTTCGATTCTCCGTGGGACTACCATGAGTGAAATGAAGGGCTTATGGGAGTACCATAAGCCCTTTTTTGATACCTGCCAGACACATTTCCAGCTTGTTGATTTTAAAATATGCAATGATCGATAAAATATCCGCTTTCGCCGAATCACATGGTGCGGTATGCTGAGGCATCCTGAATGCATGGAGCTGCCTTAATATGGTGCGATGAGTGAGGGGGGATGTGGTGCATAATACGTATTTCAAAGGTGCAGAGGGGGCATTGTCCCGATGAATTGATCATACGATATGCCCCCGGCTGCGCATAAATTTTCAGACTGCCATAGGTATCCGTGTGTCTCTTTGATACGTTTTCTCAACAGGATACCATACAGTGTTTAAGAAGGTCGGATCTTGTGTGTTGGGAATATAAAACTGTTATCGTCGAGTCCGGGGTGCTGATTTGAATCGGATCATTTTCGTAATCGGTCTTTTCAAGGTATTGCAGACCCTTGAATTTAAAAGGCCGGCAGATATCCTTGATGAAGGGCAGTATTTCTGCACCAAGGTGCTCTCCGTGAATATAAAAGACATCCGCACCTCCCATATATGCGATTGCAGAACCAATATTACGCAACACGTAATACCGCAATATCTGATAGGCCGTTGAATCGACACCTGCATTCAGGATAGTCGAAAAGCTGCAGTTGCCGTTTCCGGGAAGGGCGCACAATCCGTCTCGCTTGGAAAAGACGGCCATGATATCAGCAAGGTTCATGCCTGCATTGTCCAAGAGGAACACAAACGATGCATCGGTATCTCCACATCCGTGCAAAGAAGGAATTCCCTCTGTGCTGGTGAAGCCGATGCTTGTTTCCACCGGCTTTCCATCGTTGAACGCGGCAATGTTGGGTTCGGGACCTACCACGATACTGAGCAGCTTGCGGCAGAATTGTGGCACCGCTTTCTGCGCTTCTTTTTGTGCTGTGCTTGTGTGTCGTGACTCCTTTACGCCGCTGTACAGCGATTTCCAGCGATGAGGTGCTGTCATTTTATCAGTCGACGGCATTCATGCATGGTCAGGAGTATGATGTTTGGTGTGTAATATAAGCGGGTGTCATGGCTTGCTTGATGATGAATGTGAGAATCATGACTTTTTCAGGAAGCCCCACTTGGCGCGAAGACTGCCTACGTTTATATGGCAGCGCTCCGGTTGCTACTCAGACGGCATTCGGCCCCTCTTGTTGGTGTAGCCCACCGTAAGAGCAATCAACGGGAGTATGCAGAAGAAATAAGGGGTGCTCAGTACAAAGATCGTCACTTCGACCCATGAGACGCTCCCTTCTACGGGAGAGCCCTTGAGCCGCTCAAGAAGGGCATCGACAGTATTCCCGGAAAGATTCCCGAAATAGATGATCTGTAGGTAACCCAGAATATCCCGCGCTTTTTCCCGGCCGTAGTATGTATAGAGTCTCCGTCGAGCCTCTTCTTGAACCATGCCCTCCGTTTCGGTGTAGTGCTGAGCAAAGGCAAGTGCAACGGCTTCCTCCTCCGGAAAAGTCCCCAGCTCACTTGACAACAATCTCTGTATATCTGCGGCATCAACACCATGCGAAAGGGCCATCTCTGAATGCAGCCATGTGCAATATTTACACCCGAGCACACCACTGACAGCCACCATAAGTTTTTCCCGTAACTCACGGCTGATTCGTGTGTTCTTGATATTCCGCACATATATGGAACTGTTAATGATGAAACCGAGTAAATCAAGAAGAAAATCACTCAAACGAATATAGACACGCTTGCGGAAGTCATTTTTCATTATTCTCTCTATACTGACGGCATCTCTATGTATAAATATAGATTGATCTGTGATTTCTTCCGGATATTCTCGTCTTCACCACTATCTGATCTTAACCAAACGTACTGGGTATCCAGTAGCTTTTTTCGGTACTGATGAGCGTGCTGTAAGAATGCAGCATTCCAAAGTTGGAACAACGGACAGAGTACCAGTTTATATCGTGATTGCGCGCCAGTTCATCTTTTATTTCATCCAACATTACCACACTGTTTTTTCCCTCAGAGTGGATTTTTTTGATGATTTCGATTTGGTCTTCCTTTGTTAAAAAAGAATACACAGGAACTAACGCGTGTTTGTCCACGATCTCAATAAGATCTTCCGGGAATATATCTTTCTTTGTTTCAACTTCTATATCCACAAGACTCAGCTGCCCGAATAAGCCGCCGGGTTGATCCAGTGCGGAAATGGGATACGTGGTAATCGCCGGCACTTGTATTTTGAAATGAACTCTCGGTTTATCGACGGTGCTCACCCTTACGGAATAGGAACATAAATATCTCACCAGGCATTTTTCTTTGGCTACGGGTGTTAATTTCTCAACAAAGTAGGGGTAGTCAAAATCAATCTTCACATGTGAAGCGTTAAGCTGCTCGGCATAGTCCATAATGTTTGTAGCAAGTGTTTTGGTGCCTATTCTATCCCTGTGGCTATGAAGAACCTGTATAAACGTATCGATCCAGCTTGCCTCGAATTCATGCATGATGCGGGCGTTAATTGAAATCGTAGCGATTGTCTGCTGACCTTCCGGATCCACTTTTGATATTACCCGCATAGGAAACGGCAAGTCGCCCATCCCGACATCTTCCAGAAACTTTTTTCCATCAGTCATTTTAAATCTCCCTGTTTACTGTTTTCTTAAGATCGTAAACCATAATGTTCAATTGATCTTGTTCCATGCAGAGCACTTTTGTCTTCAGGTTTCTTGCCCCGATTTCCTGAGCAGGTTCCTCCATCTCGACAATACTTTCCCGGGATATACCCAGGAAACCGAAACTATCACATATTTCTCCAATAAATTTTCTCGATTGCTCCAGATCATTTGCAACGAATACCAGCGCATCAACACCCCCCAGTAAAGATACAAACGCACCGATATATCTGATTATACTATAGAGTAATATTTGCTTTACTCCGGATACGTCGGGATCGGCTTTATCTCCGATAACATCTAAATACGAACATTCTTTCCCGGCAAGACCCGTAAACCCGCTCTCATTCGATAATAAATTATATATTCCCTTAAAGGGCATTCCTTTCGCGTAAAGCTGAAAAACAACGGTGGGATCTAAATCTCCACACCCGTGAGAAGAAGGCAGCCCTTCGGAAGAAGTAAAGCCAACAGTGGTTTCTATAGGGTTTCCGTCTTTTATGGCTGCGATATTCGGGGAATCTCCGAGGTGAATACTTATAAGCTTATGAACGCTTGTATCGCTGATATCTTTTACCTTCCCCCAAACCCATTCATGAATCAACCCAAATGCGCCATACCTTCTAATCCCCTGTTCGCGAAGGTGATACGGCACCGCATAGGCACTGGCCTCATCCGGAAGATGAGAAAAATATGCGGTATCACAAAAAAGCACGTGAGGTACTTCCGGAAATGTTTCAAAGAATAGCTTCGCTGCCTTGAAGGTTAACTCATTATACTCCGGGGAGAATTCGATGCATTCTTCAATTGTGTCTAAGGTGTCTTTTCCCACTATATTTATCGTGTCGGTAAAAACCTCGCCCCCATGGCTCAACAAATATCCGATGCTCTCTATCTCGGCATCGCTGTCGATTATTTTACTGAGCTTTTCCCTGTCAGGTACGGTTTTACCAATAGAAAGGCTGTTATTTTCTGCTTTACAAAACTCTATGAATGGCGGCACCGGTCTCAAAAGTGCAATCATCTCTCCTCCAGTTAAATAACCTTTAGTCCCTCTAAACAAATAACAATTTCTTCTTCTGTTGGAACGGTCACCATCTGAACATCGGAATTATCTGCGTTTATCTTGCATGTTTTATCATCGATAACATCTTTGTTTCTCTTCTCATCCAGTACGATTCCTGCCCATTCCATATTTTCACAGACCTTCTCTCTGACTTGCCAGTTATGAACACCGATATCATCGGTAAAGATGAAGGTGTCTGCGCCTCCTAATGCCGCTATATAGCTGCCGATATATTTTTTCAAACGATGTATGTACATCTTGAACGCCAGCTCTATCTGTGGTTTCTCTTCAGAAATATTGTGCAGTATATCCCGTATATCGCTTGAAGTACCTGAAACACCCAGAAGCCCGCTCTCCTTGTTGAGGATATCCATCAGATCATCGGGTCTGTATCCATACTTGGACATCATATATATGGTAAGCATCGGGTCTATGTCTCCGCACCGGGTACTCATTATAAGCCCGGGCAAAGGAGAATATCCCATCGAGGTATCTATGGAATGACCATTTTTGATCGCCGCTACACTCGCTCCTCCCGTTCCAAGGTGACATGCCACTACCTTAAGTTCTTTCAAATCTTTCCCAAGAAACCGTGATGCCTCCTTTGTAACATACGAATAGGAAAGACCATGGAAGCCATACTTTCGATACCCGAATTCTTCAACAATGCGTTTCGGCAATGCATAGGTATAGGCATACACTGGAATCTCGGAGTGAAAGGCGGAATCGATAGCAACATATTGCGGGGTATCCTTCAATACTCCGCCGGATTCCTTGATGACACTTAACGAAACAGGATTGTGTATCGGTGCAAGGGGAATACAATCTGACAGTTTTTTAAACACTTCCTCATCAACCAGGGTGGTACGGGTAAATTCAGTTCCTCCATGCACAAAACGATGCCCCACATAATCAACCGGTATATTCCTGTCCAGAATATACCGCAGAGCCAGCCTGGCAGCTTTTGCATTATTTTCAATGGGGGTGATTGCTTTGTCCGTTTTATCTTCATACTGATTTATAATAAATGATTCTTCAGTTCCCGTAGATCCCACCCTGTGGGCCTTGCCGGATAGGACTGTTGTTATATTGTCCGGATTACTCGCTTCAAAGATTTTGTACGTAAGGGAAGAACTCCCGCAATTGAAAACTAAAATATTCAAGGTATGCCTCCGGATACATGGTTCCAATTGTTATAGATTCATCGAAATTGGAATCGATATTTATTGCTCGGCATTTCCTCAGAGAGGCTCCCTCAGTCTACGATTTCCGCAGCCTTTCTGATCGACAGTAAAGCGGATAATGCATGTGCCATAAAATCGGGCATCTCTATTTGGTGACAACACTGAAAACAAATCGAGAAACGGATAATAGAATCCATCAGTATTTGTTTTTATATGGAAAATCATATTTAGCCGATATGACTTTCGGTATAAGCCAGGAGACATAAACACTGATGAACATGGGTATGGCATAACGACATCCCAGTTTTACCGTGTCCATGAGGTATCCTTGCGGATTCTGTAGAAAAAAGTGCATGAGATCACTCACATTCCATGTACCTTCAGCTTCCATAAGCCAGACAGTTGACCGTAAATAGTAAGATAAGGTAGCGATTGTAAGAACAATTATGTGGACGATAAAGGGCTTCCAGAATTTTTTCGCAAACCCCTTCATTACCATCACTCCAGCTACCAGACCGACGAAGAGATGACCTATAAGCAATATCCATCGTCCAAGGTCGCCTATCCCTGTGTCAAAGAACTGGGAGATAATCCCTACAAGGACAGAGACCAAGGGACCTGCAAGAAACGCTGAAAAAAACGTTCCGAAATATCTCCATGCACCAAAATCATTAAGGAACAGATTAATCACTATACCCACTATAAATACGACCGCTATGAAGATAATATTCTTATATTTCATATTCTTCTCTTTTCTGTATCTATCGACACCCCGCAGGCTGCCATCCATTTTTTTCAATACCTATTCTCTAACAGGAAACGCCCACAAAAGCGGGATGCGATGTTCACACCCGGTTTCTTCATCTAAGTGCTGGGCGATTGAGTTAACAATCGCCCAGCGGATATACCATTGTGCATATCAAAGACTGTTTTTTATTGTATCCCACATACAGGATTGAGAAATGGTTCTACAATAAACGATATCAGTCTTTGTAAATATACACACCACCCGGCTGATTGAATTTTTCCGTGTACCACAAACGGGTCCACCATCTCAGCTGCTGTACTTCCTCAGCTTCGTGGATCTTTACCAGACTACCGCCGCAGATCGATTTGATCGTGTTTCTGCACTGTTCAAGATCTGCCAGTCCTTCAGGCGCTATCAGGGTAAATTTGATAAGGCTATCGCTGTGATAGTACACCAGGTTGAAGTCATTTGCTCTCGCAAAGTCATAGAGCATGGCTACCCTTTTGCTGTCGACCGTGGCATTCTTAGGCTGCACAAAGAAGAAATGCCGCTTGACGCCGAGTTTTTTCCAGTTGAACGCCCAGAAGGGACCTAAAAGAATTTTGCTCTCACGCAGCCCGGCTAAGAGTGATATCAGGTCCTTCTCCGATTGCCCCGATATTTTAGCGATCTTTTTCCAGTTAAATTGCTTTTCCAAAGGTAATTTCTTGTTCCATGCTTTGATGATTTTTACATCGTCTGCTGTCAGTTTACCATTTGAGACTTCCGGAAGAGCATCGAATTTGGATGGATAAGCCACATCGCACATCATATCTTTCTCAGGCACGGCGTACGCGTTGGACATTCCATGCCTTACCTGCGCCGATGCGGGGAGAAGGGTGTAGCTTTCAACGATGTCATTTTCTAAGTATGGTCTTACCAGTTTATACCAGGTTTCCCAGCTTTCAACGTGATACCCTGCCCAGTAATCGAAATCGCCCTTTGTTTCATACGAAGTGCAGAATATTTTGTCATCTCGTATACTGTTTGTGAAAGCCTCTTTCTGGGCAGCCGTTGTGCCCGGTTTCAGTTTTATGGCGGCATAGTATACATAGTATGGGAAGAACTTTGCATCATTGACCTGTATACTCATCAGGGGCGCAAGATATTCGTTCTTTACCATCCTGTTTATTCTGTCGGCGACTGTTTTCTTGCTCAATCCGGTTTTACTGGCTATGTAATCCAGGGGATACGCTTCCGCACCCGCCTCTTTCATGGCTCCATATATGGCCCCACGAAGCGCGCCAAACTCTTTGTATCCTATTCCACCGGTATCAAACTTACCATACCCGATGTACGGTGTGTCTTGAGTTGCAACAGCTACACTTGAAAATGTAACTGCCAGAACCAACGCAAACAAAAAACTTACTAATTTTAATGCCCTGTTCTTTTTCATGTTTTTCCTCCTTTAAAATTGTTTTTGCTCAGACATACCCTCACCAAAACGTATGTCACTCCCCTATATCTAAGACTTTCGATTATGGGTTGACAGAATCGAAGACCGAATAGGCAAAACATGATCCAGCTCATTGACCAAAATATCGTTATAATAGAAAGCAAAACGATGTCAGGTAACATGGTCACCTCGCTTTGATGCGAGAGCGTGCCGCGCTAAGGCAGACCGTGCAACTGGTCGTGCTCTTCCAACTCTTTTGCATGTCTATATATACTTAGCGCTCCATTAACTTTTTTGTCTCCTGTGCAATCTTTAATTCTTCATCGGTTGGAATAACAAGGATTTTAGATTTACTTCCCGCTGAGTTAATCTCCCTGATTCCATTTCCCTTCACATTGTTTCTTTCGGGATCGATCTCAATGCCCAGTCCGTCCAGGTCACTGCAGCACAGTTCGCGGATGTACGGTACGTTTTCTCCTATGCCCGCCGTAAAAATGACGGCGTCGAGAGTTCCCAGGGCCGCAAAATATGACCCTATATACTTCTTTATCCTGTAGGCATATACCTCCAGGGCAACCTTTGACTTCTCGTCACCGGCATCTTTTTGATCGATCACTTCCCTCATGTCATTTGATCCGCACAACCCCTTCAGGCCACTGTCCTTATTCAGGAGCGTATCGATATCCTTAAGGGACAGTCGAAAGCGTTCCGCCATGAAGAATGGAAGTGCCGGATCAATGTCGCCCGATCGAGTCCCCATAACCAATCCCGCGAGGGGGGTCATCCCCATCGTTGTATCCACGCATTTCCCCTCTTTGATAGCCGCCATACTGGCCCCATTGCCCAGATGTATTGTTATTAGATTTAATTCGGCCAGGGGTCGTTTCATATACTCCGCCGCTTTTTCAGCGACATAGGCATGAGACGTCCCGTGAAACCCGTAACGACGAATCCCGTTTTTCTTGTACATTTCAAGGGGAACCGCATAGAGAAATGCCTTCATAGGCATAGTCTGATGAAATGCTGTGTCAAACACGGCAACTTGAGGTATATCCGGAAAAGTCAATTCCGCTACCTTAATCCCGACCAGATTGGACGGATTGTGCAGGGGAGCCAGGGGGATATTATCCTTGATGGCTTCAATGACATTTTCGTCAATAATTGTGGGCACATGGAATGTTTCACCTCCATGGACTACCCGATGCCCAACTGCTGAGATCTCCTTCTTGTCTTTGATAGACCCATGTTTCGGATCAACCAGCAGGTCTACAATACAATTCATGCCCTCATGGTGATCGGCGACCGAACATTCTTCCGTGTTTTCTTCAAATCCGTCGCCTCCGGGCAGAATTCTTTTATAGGTTAAAAAGCTGGTATCTTCACCAATCTTTTCAACTATACCTGAGGCCATTACCGTATCCTGAGAACCCAGATCGAAAAGTTGATATTTAATAGACGAACTGCCCGTATTGATTACCAGTATCTTCACATTAACTATCCTTTTGTACCATGTGCGTTTAAGCGTCTTTATCCGTATTCAGATTCAGTAATTCTCAAAGGATGCCCGGATAAAACTGTCACGTCTCTATCCGACACTCGATGCGTGACATGACACTACATACTCCTATCCGGTCAGGGCGACGGCGTACGAAACCGCATAGGTGTCTTCATAGGAAAGTGATACCATAATCGTCGTGATATGACGCGATACAGCTATTCTTTGAAGATTTCCGGACAAGACAACTTCCGGTTTCCCATAGGCATCATGATGGATTGCAATATCGGTCAACCTGACCCCGCCTTTCCACCCGGTCCCGACTGTTTTGATAACCGCTTCTTTCGCAGAAAAAATGGCCGTCAGATGTGAAACCACATCCTCCTGTTTCCGGGCATAGGATACTTCCCGCGGGGTGAAGACATATTTCAGGAACGCCCGCTCATTGTGCTCCAATGCCTTTCGCACACGGTCTTTCTTCTCGATATCGATCCCAACGCCGGAAATCACGGAACCCCCTTTGAGGAATTAATCAATCGCCTGTATCGCGGTCATAACAATCGACCCGACGATATCTTCTACCGTTGCCCCGCGGGACAGGTCACACACCGGCTTTGCAAATCCCTGCAGGAGCGGCCCAATCGCATCGGCCCCCGCCAGGCGCTGAACCAGTTTGTATCCGATATTCCCCGAGTTCAGATCCGGGAAAATAAGGACGTTGGCCTGACCGGCAACGGGACTTTTCCCCTTGATCTTCTTCTGGGCTATTGCGGGAACAATGGCCGTGTCTGCCTGCAATTCACCATCCACCAGGATGTCCGACCGTCGTTCCTTGATTATCTCCGTTGCCCGAATAACCTTTTCCACTGGTGGTTCCAAGCTGCTCCCTTTCGTTGAAAAAGAGAGCATGGCGACCCGGGGGACACACCCCAGAAGCTTTTTCGCACTATCCGCACTTGCTATGGCGATGTCGGCCAACTCGTCGGCATTCGGATCCGGGACCACGGCACAATCCGCGAATATGAGCTTGCCATTTTCCCCTCCTTCAAACCCGGGAATATCCATGACAAAGAAGCTCGACGGCGTGGAAGCCCCTTCTTTCATCCCGATTACCATTGTTCCCGCCATAATCACGGTTGCCGTTTCATATACCGCACCACCGACCATGGCATCCGCATCTCCGATCTTCACCATCATGTCCGCATAAAAAACAGGTTTTTTTAACAATCTCCTGACGGCTCCCTCGCGGAGTGTCGTTGACGCACGGTAGGTCTCCGCATATGCATCGAATTGCACGGATTCCTCAGGGAGAATGATATCCATCCCGGAGATATCAATATCGTGCTCTTTCGCCACCGCCTTTGCCTTCTGCGCATCTCCCACCAGGATGGGGACGGCGATATTTTGAGATTGTGCGATCGATGCGGCTTTCAGGATGCGAGGCTCTTCGGCTTCAGGGAATACAACCCGTATCCCTTTCCCCCGAATGCGAACCGTTAAATCATCTATTAATGTATTCTTCTTCTCCATTTAAAGGTGTCACCTCCTTCGCATCTTCGTATCACTGTTGCGCATCGATCAGTTCCAGCGTATAGTCAATAGCCTCACCAACCGTCGCATTCTTCCGTGCTTCTTCCATATCGATCTCAATATCGAACTCATCTTCAATCATCGCACACATCTCTATGATCTTGATCGATTTTGCTTTGAAATCCTTGACGAAATCTTTGTCTCTCGTCACGTCTTTCTTGATCATCTCAAACACCTCGGCAACAATTGTCACGATTCTTTCTTCATTTTCACTCGACATGTTTTTGCCTCCTTGAATATCGTTGGTTGTGTATTTTGTTGTGTATCCATCAACAATTTATAAAAAACCGGCGGATGCCCTTCTTTCATCATTTCCTCCCTCTCTGCCAGCATCTCACCGTCAGCCATGCCCGATTGGTCATCGTACATTTCCCTCAGTCGTCTGAAGTTATTTAATATGAAGCATCCACATCCCGGTCTGTTGAAACACTGTCTCATCCGGCTCCATATGGTATCGATGTTTTCCCGCTGAACATTTCCGAAAGATACCGAGGTAAAATCACAAGGTGTCACATGTCCCAGCGCGGTCACATGCAGACGGGTACAACCGGCCCCACACCCCATATAGCTCGACCCTTCGATGTAGGGGAACGAAAAGACCCGCGGATATCTCTTGTCCGCACTTTCGTTGATCTCCTTATGCAAGTCGTGCAGCGCCCTCCTCTCGTCATCATCCAAGAGGGCTTCCTCATGAAATGACAATTTCCCCGTTGGTGCCGGCTCGAATATCGACACTTCGTCAACGCCCCGTTTCTTCAGAAATCGCAGGAAGGTGTCCATTTCTCCGCTCAAGACACTGTTACGTGTCGCCACGGTGGCCACGCAGGTCAGGAGAGAGGCCTTTTTTGCATGTTCGATCGCCTCCAGCGCGATATCGAATGCTCCGGGGAATCCGCACCCTCGATCATGAACGGCCTTATCACGGCTGTCGAGAGAGATGTTGATCGAAAAAAGGCCTGCTTTTTTCAGTGCTTTTGCCCGCTCTCTAGTCAACGAATATCCCGTCGTAAAGAGCTTTACCACGGAACGACTATCAACGGCGGCAATGATATCTTCAAGGTCATCGCGCACCAGGGGTTCGCCACCGGTCAGTGAGATATGAAAACTCCCCATATCTTGCAGTTGCGCGATCACGTGTTTGAGAAGACGCGCCGGCATGTCGCTGACGGTTTTGTCAGGAACACTGCAATACTGACAGTTATACGGGCATTTGTTGGTTACGGCCACGGTTGCAACCTCGAGGACAACGCGTCCCTCCACACATGAGCGCCAGGCCCTGACAGCACTATTCACGGCCCTGCTGGGTATGGGAGGAAAATATGAGTTGATAACAACTCTTCCCCGGAACCATCCGAGTTTTTCCCATTGAAGCTTGTCAATAAGGTACTTCTTAAATTCATCCGGGAAATCCAGATAAAATTTTAATACCTGTCGCACTGCAAACTTCTTAAAACTGATCACGTGATATCCTTCGATCTATTCTCAATTCGTGTAAGTATCGTTTCTTATCCGTTATCGCTGGAAAGAGGATACCTCCTGTTATTCCCACATCATGACACATTCACCCCAGTTTTCCTCAGACAGTTTGGTCGTCCACATCCGATGCTGCCGTGTCGCAACCATTTCCTTGACCTCCGCAACCCCCGGAGTCTCTTTGAGGGCCTTTTTCGTGGCTTCAATATCGGCAAGACCTTGATAAGAACCCAGGAACAGATCATAGTAGGTATCCGTCACCTGAAGCGCGAGGTTGAACTCAGGGTATGTCTCAACCAAATGGTCCGACAGCTCGATCTTTTGGTCGCTGTTGGTTTTGTCACTGAATTTAACGGTAAAGAAATAGGGTTGATAGTTGAGTTTCATCCAATTCAAGAACACCGGAGAGACAAAGAGTCTTTTTCCATCAAGTGTTCGCAGGACTTTCTCGCCGGTCTCTTTCTTCTTTGAAAGGAAGTTGACATTCAGATAATCGGTAATCTCCCGTTTTTTCATCAAGATCTCGATAATTGTGAGATCCGTCTTGTCCAGTGCGTTCTGGATCGTTGCCAGTTTGCCCAGTTCACCGTCGATCAATGCCGTTTCCCGCCACAGATTCTTTTTCATATCCCAGTGATTCAACCGTTCCTGCCGTAACATGCGCTGGACGGGGAGCAAGGTCAGCTCTTCGAGCTCCGGTAATGCATACAGACCCTTCAGAATCGTTTTATAGAGATTATCAATGGTCGTGATATGCGCGCCGATGAAGAAATCGTAATCACCTGCTGTTTCAAAGCTGGTGCAGGCATAATCGTTGTCGCGGATCATTGCCGATATTTCCTGCTTTCTCTTGTCGGAGGTACCTTTTTTCAGCTTCACCACCATATAGAAGAGGGCAAACCCAACCGTCTGCAACGCCGCATCGGTGGGAACCAACAGGAGGTGATCGTTATACATCCTGACGATTCGCTTGGTGACCTCGTCGACGCTGAGGCCCAGTTCCTGTGCGACGGTCTCCTTGTTGAGCAGGTCATGATTTGCCCCTGCAAACTGGATCGTCCCGATGACAAGCTGCACCTTTACCTTGTTCCACTCCGAAATGTTTTCCGGCAACCGAAAACCATACCCTCTGTACTGATTAAACATGTATCGTTCCTCCTCAGTGGACTCTTGAACCGATGAGATGCTCCCGCTGCCTTCATCGCCCTTTTGCAGCGGCGCAATATAATCCAGATAAATTATGGTGATTAGCCTGACGATCTTTTTCCAGATAGGACCGAAGATTGGTATTTCGGCGAGTTTGGTGCCAAGCTTTTGTATGTTGATAGGCACAGGCAACGTAGACTGGTTTCGAATAAATCCTTTCGGGAGTAACGCACCCGTCAGTTTGAAAAAAGTCCATATAATAATGATGATGAAAAATTTATCGAGAAAGACAAACCAGAACGTGGAAAACAAATCCTTGATCACTAAAAGCGGATAGGAACATGCCTCTGCAAGGCTCGCCATGAACGACATGCCGAAGCCTGCCATCCTTACGTAGGTGACGTTCAGCATGATGATCAGCGTATACACAATGACTGCGGCGATACCCATGCACACGGTCTTCCGGAAACTCCTGAACCCCCCTTTTACCGTTAGCCAACCGATGAGTCCGCCCAATATGGCACCATTGACTGCATTTGCGACGTCGACCAGCTCAAAACCGTACCCCGCAAGGACTGTCGTCAGCAAGCTGCCCGACAATCCGACCAGTATACCAATAAACGGGCCGCCCAAAATTGCCGTAAGAATTGTACCGACATGGTCGAGCGGTAAGGCACATTCCAGGTACTTCACAAGAGATGAAATTCCAAGATTCAATATCAATCCGATAATAACCAGCAGGATCACTCGCACGTAATGTCTACTTTGCATAATTGTTACCCTTCAGTAAAATTGGACATAAATTTCTCAGAGAATTTTACAACCTACTCGATATTCAGTGACACACCCCTCGCAATTTCATGCTGAAATTTCAGGCACATATGAATTCGGATTCTTGCCGCTTATTTTGCTGCAAACGCCGCAACAGGGTGACAATAGTATCAGCCGTGAAGGGCTTTTCAATGAGTGCATGAATTCCGGATTCCTGTGCTCGTGAAATTGCCGTATCAGTTTTATAGGCGGTGATAATAACCTTGATCACCTCGGTACTGTGTTCCCGAATTCGACTGAAAAACTCCAATCCGTCCATGCCGGGTAAATGGTAGTCGACAATCATCACATCATATGTTGCATGTTTCAGGGCTTCGAGTCCTTCCTCCGCCGTTTGACATGCCCTTATATGACATTCCTCGGATTCAAAGAACATGCACAGCGAATCTCGTATCCAGTGATCATCATCGATCAATAATATTTTTGTTTTCCACATCTGGGGGAGCATTTTCATTGTCGACCTCTGCAACGATCCGACATGGATTATCAGTTTGCTGATTCTCCTAGAAGCATAGGCCGTGCCACACGAGCCGATGTTATAATAATGAATGAATTCATATGGTTATAAATTATAGTTATTGGGGAAGTGTAATTGGGGGTATGTGAGGGGTCGAAATAATTCGAAAAAAGTTCGAAGAATTTCGAAATTGTAATAGTCCCGGATAAACTGCCTGAATATTTTCAGGTAGTTGCAAGGGGATGACAAGAAATGCAATGTAGAAAAACTGCGATCAAGATATTATTCTCCGAGGTTTTAAACGGAAACTCAAGGTATACCTGCTTTCGGCGCTGAGGAACACACTCGCGACGAGGTCGACATCTTACAAAGAGCTGTCATGGTGCAGCATTTCTTGATAATCCTTGCCGTGTGCTGCATTCGACAAGATCGACCTTGACCTCGGGCAGAGCGTCACTTGACTTCACCAAAATTTTACTTTATTATACCAACGGATTTAGATCATTGCAGATTTTATATGTGAATTTAACGCGTCAGTACCTTCGTTACCACATTGCTCAGTCAGGGCGATGTGGGGGGAATGGATTTCTTCATCAAATGTCCGATATCTGCGTGACGCTCTCTCCTTTATTATTTTACTATGTACGCATCAGTACGACTCATCACCCAGTTCTCTGTGAGCGCATTTGATGACTGCTGGCAGGCAGGTGTTAAAGCGCGATAAGAAAAAAGAGTTCTTACCAGTGTGTACCTTTAACTCATATCATTTCACGGTGCCCTTCGTGAATTGAATCGGGGAACTTTGTCAAAATAAATACAGTGGGTCTCTCATGAAAGACGAAAAGAAAACAAAAAAACAGCTAATCAATGAAATCAATCAACTTCGTCGTCAGCTTGCCGGATTCCGGACGATGGAAGATCAATGTACCCCTTCGCACTGCCTGTTAAATAAATACCAAACCATTTTTGAAACAACCAGCACTGCGATGATCATTATTGATGAGGATATGATCATTGCCCTGGCCAACCATGAATTTGAAAAGCTTTCCGGGTACTCCAAGACCGAGATCGAAGGCAAAGTAAGCTGGGAGATATTTGTACAATTACGGGAGCACCTGGATACAATGATTGCCTACCATCAGCTACGACGAATTTCTCCATGTGCGGCACCCCGAAACTATGAATTCAAATTCAAGGATAAGAGGGGAAACCTAAAAGACATTTATGCAACATTTGCACTTATAGAGGGAACCGAACAAAGCATTGCCTCGTTTCTTGACATTACCGAAAGAAAGCATAGCGAAGAGATACTCAAACTTAATGAACAGCGCCTGGAGACCCTGCTGAATTTAAGTCGCATGACTGGCCTGTCGCTTCAGAAGATTACGGATTACGCCTTGGAAGAAGGTGTTCGACTTACCAAAAGCAGATTTGGCTATCTGGCCTTTGCCAGCCCGGATGGAACGGAACTTACCATGCATTCATGGTCTAAAACGACCATACAGCAGTGTGAAATTTCTGAAGCGCCTCTCGTGTATAGCATCGATAAAATGGGGCTCTGGGGGGAGCCGCTCCGGCAGAGACAACCGGTTATTATCAACGACTATGCCGCAACGAATTCATTGAAGAAAGGATATCCGTCAGGTCATATAAAATTGATACGTCACATGAGTGTGCCCGTATTTGACGGTAACCGTATTTGCGCCGTTGCCGGCGTTGCCAATAAGAGTGAAGACTATGACGAGGCTGATGTCCGTCAATTGTCGCTCCTGATGCAGGGTATGATGAGACTTATTGAGACGAGAGAGAGTGAACAGCGCTTTCAGGACTTGTCCGAAAATGCATTAACCGGAATTTCCATCGTTCAGAAGGGAAGGGTGATCTATCGCAACCGTGAAATGAAACGGCTCTTAAACAATGCAGAACATCCGCCGGACCGCTTCCTGCTCGAAAATGTCCATCCCGGTGACGTTGAAAAGTTTCAGGCGTTTTTTGACAGGCTGTCGTCGGGTAAAACCAGGACGGCGAATATGGAATTCAGGTTTCTGATCAAGGAACCGCACACAAAACGGATGAGTGTGAAATGGGTCTATTGCCGAGCCACAATTATCACCTACAGAGGGGAAGATGCAATTCTGGTCAACATAATGGATATTACACGTGTGAAGGAAATTGATGCTCGTCTGCGGATCCAGGATAAGATGGCATCGCTGGGGCGGGTGGCTGCCGGTATTGCCCATGAAATCCGGAACCCTCTCTCAGGTATCAACATCTATCTGAACATTCTGGAGAAACAAAACAGCAAGGGTGCGCATGATGAAAAAATAAGCGAAATTATTAAAAACGTGCAATCCGCTTCAAATAAGATCGAGTCTGTCATCAAGCGGGTAATGGATTTTTCCAAGCCTGGCGAACCAAGACTTATCGCGGATGATATCAACCGGCCGCTTCTCGAGGCGATGGACCTTTCATCCGTCAGTTTACGCAAGAACGGGATAGAACTCCTGGTAGAAATCGATGAAAATTTACCTACGGTGCTTCTTAACGCCCAATTGATCGAGGAACTTGTATTGAACCTCATTGTAAATGCCGTGGATGCCATGAAACATGCGGACGGAGCAAAGAAGATTACAATATCGTCCTCACGCAGAAACGGTGATATCTGCGTCAGCATCGCCGATTCCGGTCCCGGGATACCAGACCACCTGAAGGAAAAGATTTTCGAGCCTTTTTACACCACCAAGCATGACAGTTCCGGTATCGGCCTGAGTATCTGTCAGAGAATTGCCGTGGATCATGAGGGGACACTGGAAGTGAAGTCAGGACCGTGTGGGGGGACCGAATTCATATTAAAGATTCCGATCACAGAGGGAGACCCCCGGTAATGATTCAGTACCGCATCTTTGTTGTCGATGATGAGGAGATAATTCGAAATGGCATTGCCCTTGTGCTGGAGACTGAGTACCTCACAACGACGTTTCCGGATGCCGAAACCGTTCTGAACGTCATGCAGGAAATGCCTCCCGATCTGGTACTCCTCGATATCGGACTGCCCGGCATCGATGGTATTGAGGCTCTTCGCCGAATCAAGGAGCATCATCCGGATGTGCTCGTCATTATGATAACGGCTTACGAGGATATTGATACCGTTGTGACTGCCATGAAACTCGGTGCATACGATTATGTGGTGAAACCTATCGTTATGGACGACCTGGAAATAACCATCCGCAATGCACTCGATACCATTCGCCTGCGGAAAGAGGTGCAGGCCTTACAGGAGAAATATCTGTCTGATATTATGCCCTGTTTTATAGCTGAGAGCAATGCCATCCAGGATGTTATTGAATTCGTAAATATGGCTGCGCAGAGTCCTGATACACCGATTCTCGTACTTGGGGAAACAGGTACGGGCAAGGAATTGATTGCCAGTGCGATACATTATCGGAGTCCCAATTTCAAAGGTCCCTTTATCGTCGTCAACTGTGCCGCCATTCCGAAAGATCTTATCGAAAGCGAGCTTTTCGGGTATGAGAAAGGTGCTTTCAGTGGGGCTGGCGCGACCGGGAAAAAAGGACTGATCGAAAAAGCCGCAGGAGGTACGCTCTTTCTGGATGAGGTGGGGGACCTCAGCCTGGAAGCTCAAGCCAAACTTCTTCGCTTTCTTGAATCGGGAGAATTCTATCGGGTCGGTGGGACGACAAAGCTGCAGATTAACACCCGTGTTGTGTCCGCCACCAATAAGGATCTGAAAGTCATGATGGCTGGTGATCTCTTTCGGAGGGATTTATTCTATCGTTTGGGGGTGATTATCGTCTCGATTCCCTCTTTGAATGAACGGCCCGAGGATATTATCCCGCTGGCTCAGTATTTTCTCCTGCAATTCAATGATAAGTTCAATAAAAAGATTGAGCGCTTTTCAACGGAGGCACAACGTGCACTGAAAACGCACAGATGGACAGGCAATATCAGAGAACTGAAGAACATGATAGAACGGGCGGTATTGATGGTAAAAGGGCCGAATATCGAACCAAAGGATTTATGCATGCATGAAGAATTCACTGACCGGGAAGGGTCAGTGGAAAAGGGCTGCACCATGCCGCCGCTTACTTCTGCCGGTGTTGATCTCTCAGCTGTTGAAAAGTCGCTTACCAAATACTATATCAATGAAGCTCTGAGAATAACGCAGGGCAATGAATCCCAAGCTGCCCGTCTGCTTCGCCTTAATCACCACACCTTTCGTTATCGACGGAAAAAGCTGGAATCCCAATAAATCGCTATGCCGGAGTGCTGCGCCTCAAGGGTAGTATCTGAAAATGTTTAGCGTATCGTCTGCATCAAACATACTCCACTACTCCGGCTCATAATGAGTTATGCTGTGACGTATTCGAGTGAAACAAGGCATGAAAATATCGTAACCGGAAATGGATGATATGAGAATTCGTAAGGCTGGACGTGTATGTGATAATCTGTGGTATCTGGGCCGGGAGGAATCAGGAATTTACATACTGGAAGGTGCCGACTCTTCTATTATAATCAGCGGCGGTCTGAATTATATCGTGCCTGATATTCTCAGGCAGTTACATCAATTTAATATTGATGAGACACGTATTCACAAACTGCTGATCCTACACAGCCACTTCGACCATATCGGTCTAGTACCTTTTTTTACACGGCGTTATAAAAGGCTGGCAGTATACGCATCATCGCAATCCTGGGAGGTTTTGACTGATGCATTCCGCATTCGTGCAATTAACGCTATGAGCAGGCTTGAGGTGGAAAAAATGAATATCGAAGCGGATCTTGCCGATTATGATCTTGAATGGCGGTGCGATGTAACTGGTAGTAACGTCTCCGAGGGAGATGTCATCGACCTTGGGGGTATTTCACTTGAAATTATCGCCACACCGGGTCATTCGGACTGTTCATTGTCAGCCTATGTGCCGTCTATCAAGGCTCTGTTTCCCTCAGACAGCGCGGGCATACCTTACAAGGATACGATTATGCCGACCGGCAATACCAATTATACGCAATATCTGCAGAATTTAAACAAACTGGCGTCATTCGAGGTTGATTATTTCTGCGCTGATCACTATGGCTATGTGAGTGGCAATGAGGCCCGACATTTTATCGAGGAATCCATCAAGATATCGAAACAATTTCTTGCCATGGTACGGGCGCTGCACTGTCGGACAGGCTCGATTGACAAGACCGTGAAAAAATTGGTCGGGTACGCCCGCAGTCTGAACCGAGATTATTTCCTGCCTCCCGAAATTCTCGCACAGGTCTATCGGCCGATGGTGACCCATATCATTACTGCTATGGAGGGAATATCGATATGACACGGCATTCCCTCAATGTTACACGGCTGCCTGCGAAACGATGAAGCGTGAAGGATGTTCCGGATGACATCCAGCATATCTGGATCATTGCAAGGTTATTTATGTGGACTCGATATGTTCGTCTCGACATGACGTGAGGAATGCCTTCTGGTCATGTATATCGGCATACGTCATGCTGTGAATGATGATAGCTTTGTAAGAATTCCAACTTCTGCGTCACGCTGCATCCTTGAATTTGAAGCTTTTTACCTTGCCATCTAAAATTAGACTTTTTGCGAGTCTGTCAATTTTATTAAAGAAAAAATATGTTTGGATGAGAACTACAAAAACCGGTATCGGCAGGATTATATACAGTGTTGCCTTGTCGTACTTTTTTTCAATTCTGTTTGTCGTGCCGCTATATAACTGGCACTATGCCCATAATCACGGGTTTGCCCGGTGGCTCTGTTTCAGCGAGGTCATTGCCACCGCCAAAGCTGTCGGATGGCCGTATTATGAGATTAAAGCTCGGTTTTCTCTCCAGGAAAAGTAGGCGGAACATACCGACCTCCTGGCATTTATTGTGACGGGTTCGTGGAAGAGTATGAACGATAACCGACTTGCCAAAAAACTGTGCCCAATGATTGCATATGAAAAAAGATGGTTGAAAACCTCCCGGAAGACAAACGGGCACAATTAAAATCGGCTGCCGGGGCATTTGCAGGTGCATGGGTGGCATGGGGAAGGGCATGCGGTGCGCATTGAAAAATTGAGAGAAGAAGTGACGAAATCCGGTTACGGGGATTCGGCGGATGTGGAGCTTCTGAAGCTGTTCAGGCCGGCCGTGACCATTATTAATGAGCATGGACAGTTCCGAATGGATAACGTCATTGAAGAACTTTTCAACGAAACCTGACGGACTCCCTCCGGGAGGGGAGAGGTTCGTATGCTGCTGGTGTGCCGATTATCCGGGGCTTCAGGAAGCCCGTGACCTCGCACCATATTATTGATTTCCGGTTCACTTTTTTGTGTACTTGTGGTATTCGTTCCTCAACTCTGGGGCGTGCCCCATGCCAGTGGATGCGTTGTTCCCTATGTATCGTTTGTTCTCGTCGTTCACATCTTATGTGGACGCGTTGTGTGCTATTACCCGCTCTTTCTCGGCATCCATGTTTTGTCCTGCAGGATCAGGCACGGGAACGGTGGCTTAGCCGGCTTGTGTTTCGTTTCAGCATAAAACAAAATTTAAAAGGAGGGGTAGTGGCATGAAGGAAGTTGTTATCGTATCTGCCTGTCGTACGGCAATTGGCCGATTTTTGGGTAGTTTGAAGAATGTACCCGCCAGGGACCTGGCAATCACTGCGGCGACGGCCGCCATTGAGAGAGCGGGTATTCCGGCCGATATTATTGACGAATGCTGCATGGGGCAGGTGTATCCGCATATGAACGGGTCTTTACCGGCCCGTCAGGTGGCCATGAGGGTGGGCTTGCCTGCCAGGAGTGTTGCCGTCAGCGTCAATCAGAACTGTGCCTCAGGCATGCGGGCGTTGGAGATAGCCTGCCACAATATTATGCTCGGGAAAACGAATATAGGGTTGGTTGTCGGTGTGGATAGCATGACGAATGCGCCATATATGCTGCCCAAGGGTCGAACCGGGTACCGTATGGGACCTGGGAGAATGGAGGATGCTATGCTGCATGACGGCCTGATCGATGACCTGGTGCCCGGTCATATGGGTATCACAGCAGAAAATGTGGCTGAAAAGTACGGTATCACACGCCAAGAGTGTGACGAACTGGCCCTCATAAGTCACCAGCGGGCTACAAAAGCGGTGATGGATGGTACGTTTAAACGGGAAATTGTGCCGGTAGAGATCAAAACGAAAAAGGGCGTTACATTTTACGATACCGATGAGCACATGATCTCCGATGCCAGCATTGAGGCCATGAGTAAACTACCTCCCGCATTTAAAAAAGATGGTGTGGTGACGGCTGCCAATGCATCAGGCATAAACGATGCGGCCGCGGCAGTGATTGTCATGTCAAAAGAAAAGGCAGATGCCTTGGGTGTAAAACCGCTCTTGAGGCTGATCAATATCTGCAGTGAAGGTGTCGAACCTGCATTGATGGGCCTCGGTCCCGCTGTTGCCATACCGAAGTGTCTCGACCAGGCGGGAATGAAATTCGAAGATGTACAGTACTGGGAAATCAATGAGGCGTTTGCCGCCCAGTGGCTTGGTGTAGGACGAATGCTTGAAGAAGACTTTGGCATAACCCTGGAACTGGACAAGGTGAATCATAACGGTTCCGGTATTGCCTTGGGACACCCTGTAGGATGTACGGCCTTGCGCATCATTGTAACGATGTATTACGAACTGGAGCGGCAGGGCCTGTCAATCGGCGGAGCATCGCTTTGTGTCGGTGGCGGTCCGGCGATGGCGTCGCTCTGGACAAGAGATATCTGACATACCTCCAATTTTTGAGGTAGGATGCGAATACACTAATCGATAACATGATGAAGAAAGGGGTCTTTTTGAAGCCCCTTTCTTTTTTCAAGAAAAAAGCTGCAAGAATACGCAAAGAGGATGGAGTAATGGTTGAACGAAGTGACTTTTACAAATTTAGCGGGGCAACGAAGTATGTCTTGGATGAAGAACTGGCAAAGATTGTGAATGTGTCGATGGCGCTTGAGATGCCGCTGTTACTGAAAGGTGAACCGGGCACGGGAAAAACCATGCTGGCGTATGCCATTGCTGAGCGGCTTGAGATGCCTCTGATCGTGCTGAATGTAAAGTCAAGCATGAAACTGGTGGATGCCCTCTACCAGTATGATACGCTGACACGTCTGAATGACAGCCGGTTTGGTGATTCCACCAGGAATGTGAGCGACATTGAAGAGTACATCAAAATGGGAAAAATCGGGCAGGCCTTCACCTCTGATATCAGGACCGTGCTCCTTATTGATGAGATCGATAAGGCCGACACAGATTTTCAGGATGATATGCTCGACGTTCTGGATCAGATGCAGTTCGATATTATCGAGATTGACAAGACGATCGGGGCGAAGACCCGACCGGTTGTAATCATTACCTCGAATGCCAAGAAGGACCTGTCGGACCCGTTTCTGGGGCGGTGTAATTTTCATCATATCGCGTTTCCGGATACAGACATGATGCGCCGCATTGTAGAGGTTCACTTCCCATCGCTTCAGACGGAAATATTGAATGCCTGTGTGGAGACGTTCTACCGCCTGCGGAAAATCGAAAACATCGAGAAAAAGCCGGCAACCCGTGAGCTCATCAATTGGATCCGGGCCCTCAAGGCGGATCCCGGGTTTGATGTGTCGCGCCTGCGTCGAGGCGAGGTTCCCTACCTGGGGGTTTTGTATAAGAAAAGTCCCGATCTGAAGGTTGCCGCACACAGGGTGGCACAATCCATGGGCTGAGAGGGTAGTCGTGTTTATCGAGTTTTTTTACATACTGAAAGGACGGGGAGTCCCCGTAACGCCCACCTCGTTTCTGCGCCTGCAGAAGGCGTTGTCACTGGGCGTAATCAGGTCGGTGGCGGATTTCTATACGGTGGCCCGCGCGATCCTGGTGAAAAGCGAGCGATATTTTGATGTATACGATCAGGTTTTTTCGCACTACTTCGAAGGAGTGGAGCTTTCAGACCCGGATGACGAGGCGATCAGCGATATGGCCCGGGCGCTTCTGGAAGAATGGCTGACACGGCCGGAGGAGGTGGCGCGTGCCCTGGGTGTCGACGAGCACACACTCGCCGCCATGACTCCGGATGAACTCCTGAAGTATTTTTTCGAGCGGCTGAAGGAACAGACGGAGGCACACCACGGCGGCAACAAGTGGATCGGAACGGGTGGTACGTCGCCGGTGGGGCACTCAGGATATCATCCCGGCGGGATGCGCGTGGGGGGCGTCTCGCGGAACAAGTCGGCGGTAAAAGTGGCCCTCGATCGCCGTTATCGTGACTATTCACAGGAGGGGCCGCTGACACAGTCTCAGATCGGAGAGGCCCTGAAGCGTCTCCGGCGGATGGTGCCCGAAGGCCCGAAGGACGTGGTGAATATCGAGAAGACGATCTACGCAACAATGCGCAATGCCGGTGAGATCGAGATAATGTACGACCGGCGGCTTCGCGACCGGCTGAAGGTGATTCTGATGATCGACAACGGCGGGTGGTCCATGGATCCGTATATCCCCCTGGTACAAACATTGTTCAACTATGTACGCTCTCAGTTCAAGGACCTGAAAATATATTTCTTCCATAATACGATTTATGACGAGGTATGGGAAGATCCGCAGCGGTGGCATAAACCGGAGACAACCCTCTCTTTCGTATCCAAGGATCCCGAAACCCGGCTCGTTATCGTGGGTGATGCCAGCATGGCGCCCTACGAATTGATGTATACACGGGGATCCATTTATTTCAATTCACGTCAAAGCAGGCCCAGCATAGAAAACCTGAAGTTTTTGAACGATACCTTCCGGCATTGTGTATGGTTGAATCCGAGGCCTGTGCATGAATGGTGGGATGCCTGGACACTGGAAGCCATACAGCAGATATTTCCCATGTATGAGCTGTCCCTTGACGGCCTCGAAAACGCCGTGAATCATCTCATGGTGCGGAACTGACCGGCGGAGCACCTCACAGCTCCTTCAGATCCTGTATGTGCTCGGCGATATTTTCGCAATGGTCGGATATACGTTCAAGGTGTATCAGCATTTCTATGAAGATTGGGCCGGCCTCGGGATGACAGATCCGTCTATAAAATCTCTCCAGGTGTCTTTCTTTCAGATCTTTTTCCATCGCATCGATCTCTTCCTCGCGCGCAAAGATATTTTCGATGATTTTATTGTCCTTCCGCGTTATCAGAGAGGCCGCTTCGTCGAGATTGGTGTGTACCAGTGTGATAAACACGGCCAGATCTTCCCGTGCATCGTCGGTGAAAGAAATTTTACGCCGGTGCTTTCTTCTGGAAAGTTCTGAAATGCTGAAAATGTGGTCCCCGATTCTCTCGATGTCGTCCGTCACCTGATCGAACAGGAAGAGTTTTCTCGAGAGGTCGGCTGAGAGGGCATCGCGTGAAATTTTACACAGATAAATCCCGATTTCCTTGCGGAGTGTATCGACGACCATCTCGATATAGTGGACATTCTGTCGTTGCGATGCATGGAAATGATTGATGAGATCGATACCCTGTGCAAACATCCGTCCGACTACGCTGAATTGCCGGACCAGTTCCTGCCTGACACACTCGAACGCTTTTCCCGGATCTTCCAGACATTTTTCGTCCAGGTACTCAGGCCACAGCGAAAGTACCTCCTCGCTACCGGGCATCAGACGTTCAACCATGCGTGTGAATGGGGTGAGCAGAGGAACGAAAATAATCACGATAATGAGATTGAAGAAAAAGTGCCCCAGGGCGATCTGCTGGGCCACGCTGGCGCTTATATATTCCAGAGGGGGGATGAAAAAGGGGAGCACGGCCATACAGATTACGACGCCCGTAAGCTTGAAAAGAAAATGCGAAAGGGCGGTACGTTTTCCGTTAATATTTGCCGTGAGGGCCGCCAGGAGGGCCGTTGCGGCCGTACCCAGGTTTGCGCCGAACACGACGGGCAGGGCACTGTCGATGGTGACAAGATTATATTGTGCAAGGATGACAAGGATCGCAATCGGAATGGCTGAGGACTGTACGACTGCAGTGATCATCAGACCGACAAATACACCCACAAGAGGGTTCCTGGCCTGCTTGAAAAGTTCCATGAGTTCCGGGTGGCTTTTCAGCGGTGCCGTTGCCTGTGACACAAGGCTCAGTCCGAAAAAAATCAACCCGAAATAAAACAGAGCTTCGCCGACATGCTTCCACTTGTTTCTGCCTGATATCCAGAGAAGGCTGCCGAAAATTATCAGGACGGGAGACGCGTCGGTGATCTTCCAGACGACAAGCTGAACCGTGACGGTGGTGCCGATGTCGGCACCCAGGATGATGCCGAGGGAATGAAAAAAATCGATCAGACCCGCACTGACCAGTCCGACCGTAATAACCGATGTGGCAGAACTACTCTGGAACAGGATCGTCGCGACAAACCCCGTGACCACGCCGTACAGCGGCGTCTTCACGGAAAGCCTGAAATACTCGCGCATGCGGGACCCGGCGAATCGCTCCCGCACGGTTGCGCTCAGCCTGAACATTCCGAATAGGAATAACACCAAGCCCGTACAGAATAATAAAAAAAGTTTGATCATAGTAGGTGCTCACATAGTCAGAACTATGCCATATTAGTAACATACGGAATTGTTATTTGGAAGGGATAAGAAAGGAAGCTGTTAACGATAGTTGAACAACGTTCTGCCCGTGAGCGTGCGGACTGTTTACCACCCGCAGACGGACATCAATGATCATGCAACGATTGCCGGGCTTCCGGTACGTGTATCGACCGTTTCCGCATGCTTTCACAGAATCTGATTCAAAAAGAGTTTTGTCCGTTCCTCCGTGGGGTTGGTAAAGAAATGTTCCGGTGTTCCTTCCTCGACAATTCTACCGTAATCCATAAAGATGACACGGTCCGCCACCTCACGCGCAAACCCCATCTCATGGGACACGACGATCATGGTCATACCCTCTTTCGCCAGGGTGGTCATAACCTCCAGGACCTCGCCGATCATTTCGGGGTCCAGGGCGGATGTCGGTTCGTCAAAAAGCATGAGTTTGGGTCTCATGGCAAGGGCGCGGGCGATGGCGACACGCTGTTGCTGACCACCCGAAAGCTTGCCGGGATACTGCTGGGCCTTTTCCTCTATGCCTACCTTTTTTAAAAGGGCCATTGAGATTTCGGTGGCGTCTTTTTTGGAACGCTTGCGGACAACGGTCTGGGCCAGGTTCAGGTTGTCGAGAACCGTCTTATGCGGAAACACATTGAAGGACTGGAATACCATGCCGACCTCTTCGCGTACCTTGTTGATGTCGGTATTCTCGTCATGGACAGGAAAGCCGTCGACAATGATGGTTCCGTAATCGATTTTTTCCAGTTGATTGATGGACCGGAGCAGGGTGCTTTTACCGGAGCCGCTCGGTCCCAGAATGACGACGATTTCTCCGTCGTAGATGTCAAGCGAAACGCGGTCAAGGGCCTTCAGGGTGCCGAAGTATTTGACGACGTCCCGTATCTGCACCATAATACGTGTGGCATCAGTCGACACTTATTCTCTCCTCCATGATGCTGATGAGCTTCGATAAAAAGAGCGTTATGATCAGGTATACAAGAGCCACCATGGTGTACGTTTCGAAGTAGGTGAACGATTCTGACGCAAATTCGCGCCCGCGTCGCAAAAGGTCCGATACGGCAAGGATCGAGACCAGTGAAGAATCTTTGAGAAGCGCCACAAATTCGTTTCCCACCGGGGGAAGAATCGTCTTCACCGCCTGGGGCAGAATGACATGTATCATGGCCTGGCGATACGTCATTCCCAATGACCGGGCAGCTTCCATCTGGCCTTTCGGGATTGCTTCGATACCGGCACGGCAGATCTCGCCCATGTATGCCCCATAACAGACCGCCATCGCGATAACGGCACTTGCAGTGGCGGGGATGTTGACGATTCGGCCGAGGGCAAAGTAGATGTAAAACAACTGCACCAGGAGCGGAATACCGCGCACGACCTCGACGTAGATCGAGGCAATGCCGTTAATGAACCTGTTCTTGGATATCCTCCCGATGCCGGTAAAAAGACCGATTATGAGGGCGAGTATGATGGATTCAATGGTCACTTGGAACGTAACCAGGATCCCGTCCGGAAGAAACTTCAAAATCTCCCAGTAAGGATCCCGGTTGAAAATTACCAAGTAGGCAACGATACCGATGGCACCGACAAACGATATCCGCCATGCCGTGAACATCCCCACGTCTTTTTTACGGGGGATTGCGACACTGTCGGTGACCGCTATGACCGTTGGTTTGTGCTCTTCTTGTACTTGCTTTTTTATATCCTTTATCTCAGCCACTTGTTCTCAATCTGTTTGTCAATACCTTTTGCTTGTACTGCCTTGATACCCTTGTTGATCAGCGCGAGCAGCTTCGTGTTTCCTTTTTTAACTACGATTCCGTAGTATTCCTCGGTGAACGGGACGCCGACGATTTTGAATTTTGCCTTATATTCATCTCTCTGGAGAGCATAGTTCGCTGCCACCGGGGTATCGCACACAACACCACTGATGCGGCCGGCTGCCATATCTTCGAACGCCAGTCCGATTTCATCATATGTCTTGAGTTCGACGCCTTCGGTTTTCTTGATTTCAAAAGATCCCGTGGTGCCGATTTGTGCCCCCACTTTCTCGCCTTTCATATCTGCGAGTGTCGTTACCTGAAGTGTCTTCGGTACAACAAGGATCTGGCCTGCATTGATGTAAGGCAGAGAAAAATCCATCGTTTTCTTTCTTTCGTCCGTGATGGTGACGGACGAGATGATGGCATCATATTTTCCGGCGGCGATACCGGCAAAGATGCCGTCCCACGCCGTGTTTTTGAACTCGACGTTGAAGCCCGCTTCCTTTGCCACTGCGGTAAGAAAATCGATATCAAAGCCGACGATGTTCTTGTTCGTATCGACCATTTCCATGGGCGGCCATGTCGCGTCCGTCGCAACTGTAATGGTAAAATCTTTCTGGGCTGCCAGTGCCGTACCGGAAACTAGCGGTGTGGCAATGAAGCATGTCATCGCCAGAAAGACAGTAATAATGCGAAATACTCTCATAATTTCCTCCTTTGATAAGGTTTATACCAGTTCATGTTTCATTACTATTCAGTCCTTGTAATGTCAAGGCAGAATTACTTTTTTGCGGCGTTGCACCCGATTTATATTGCGTGCAAATTTGACAGGAGATATAAATGCCATTTTGTGATGCGGGCGATATGTTCCCAGGGTATTGAAATTGTTGTAGGCTCGGTATCCGCCCACGAATAAATCGATGGGGTAAAGGTTGAGGATGGAACGGGGAGCATGCGATATGAGAAGGCTTGGGGCGGATTTACTCCTCGGTGCCGTAACCCTGTTTTGGGGGATTACCTTTGTCTATGTCAAAGCGGCAATCGAAACGGTCGGAGTATTTGTGTTTCTGTCGCAGCGTTTCGGATTGGCATTTGGTATCATTTGTGTGATCTGCCTTTTCAGGAAGGGTGTCGTGACAAGGCAGACGTTGATCCACGGGGCGGTGCTCGGGTTGTTCCTGTTCGGAAGTTTCGCATTTCAAACCATGGCCCTTCTCTTTACGACGGCGTCGAATGCGGCGTTCTTAACCGGCTTGAATGTCGTTCTCGTGCCCGTGATCGGGGCCGTGATCTTCAGACAGGTAATCGACGCCACCATGACACTGGGGGTTGTCCTCGCGGCGGTCGGCCTTTTCTGCCTCTGCACCGACGGAACATGGTGTTTCAATGGTGGAGATGTGCTGGCAGGCATGTGTGCTGTTTGTGTGGCCCTGCATGTGATTTTTACGGGTGAATATGCACACACGGATGATATTTACTGGTTGACGGCATTTCAACTCGCTGTGGTGACATGCATGAGTAATGTGGTCGCCTGGTGCGTCGGGGACGGTGCCGCCGTGTTTGTCTGGTATCCCGGGATTTTCACGGCCCTCGTGATTTGTGTCTTGTTTGCAACGGTGTTTGCCTTTCTGACCCAGACGGCGATGCAGCGCTTTACAAGTCCGGCCCACACGGCGCTGATCTTCTGTATGGAACCGGTCTTTGCTGCCCTATTCGCCTATTTAATGATCGGCGAGCGTTGGACCGTGTGGGGGTACACGGGGGCGGGACTGATCCTGGCGGGGATGATTGCTTCCGAACTATCACCGCATACGCCGTTGACGGGCGCAAGGAGCAATACTGCCTCGAATGATGCGGCCGGGCATTCGAGTGTGCCGAAATCGAAGGCCAGTCCCGGATGCGAACAACCCGATGTGGTGAATTCTATCTGAGGACCGGGTGCCGGCAATCATGTGCTGCCGCTATATTAGCGGGACTTCAGATCGGCGGTCGGGTGCGACGACTTTGAGCGTTGCAGGTCTTTCAGATCGGCACACAGGGCGGAAAGCGCCGCTCGGACATCCGCCCGGGTCGGGCAGGGAACGCGCAGCCAGGATAAGATGGAAATGGTGCCGGGGGGAGGCTGGTCCGGCGTTACACTCCTGATTCTGAGCCGTCGCGGACCCGCCGTGAGGATTATGTGTCCGGTGACCGTTTCGATGTGGACCTGAGTAATATCGCCGCCGTCGATAAAAAGTTTTTCCACGGGAGACGCAATCGTAAACCCTTCTGTCGTCACGGCAACATAATCTCCTTCACTGTTTCTCAAATACATAAGGTAAAGAATTCCGAACCACGTGGGCAAGAGGAGTACAAGCAGTACTCCTCCGGACTGAAGTGCAAGGGTGAGGTAGAACACAATACCCTCAACCACTTCTTTGAAGAGTGTCGGTGCCTGGATCGTGATGGCACCGAGTTGTGCCATAAACCACGCAATCAGGCCGGTGCGGGCAAGCACGAACGCGATAAGCGTGATCTGGATGAGACCGACAATGGTCAGTCTGGTGTGTGCCCAGCGTCGCCGACAGCGGTAATACACGCGACCCTGCGGCAGCTCCGTCCATCGGGGACCCCGAAGGGTCGACACCATCGTGTAATGAAACGACTCGAAGATCGAATACATGACAGGTACGACAATCAGCGTGAGCACAGTAGCGAAGGCAATACCGAAAATGATGACCACGCCCAGACCTTCCCATAGTTCGTCGGTAATGGTGAGGGTGATCAGTCCTCCTATGGTGGTCAGTGTTGTCGAAATGATGGGCCTGAGGCGGTCTTGACCTGCGGCCATGATGGCTTCGTACATGGCCATGCCCGATTTGCGCATGCGGTTTATCCGGTCTACGAGTACGATAGAATCGTTGACGACAATGCCTGCCAGTCCGACCAGCCCGATAAAGCTCATGATGGAAAAATTGTTGCCCGTTGCCAGAAGGCCGACCATGGCACCCAGGATGGACAATGGCAGGGCCGCCAGAATTGCGAAGGGCTGGAAGAACGAATTGAACTGGGCCACCAGGAGCGACAGAATCAGGATAAAGGCGACGATGTAGGCAAGCTTGAGGCTGGCAAAGGATTCTTCCGTTTCTCTGATGTCGCCACCGTAAGATACGAAATACCCTGCAGGCATGGCGTAGCGGTCCAGCTGTTCCTTGAGTTCCCTGGTGATCTCGACTGCCGAACGCCCCTCGTTCTGACCGGTGATGCGTACCACCCTCCTGCGATCTATATGACGCAGGTTGTTGATGCCGGGGGCCTGCGTGACTGTCGCAAAGCTGCTGAGGGGGATAAGGGTTCCTCCTGTCGCGCGAACCTTGATCTTATCGAGCAGTTCTATGTTTCTGCGTGCCTGGGGACTGAGACGGACCGTTAGATCGTATTTTTTGGACACATCCAGTTCGTCGCGAAAATCCTTAATTTCCAGTCCGGCGGTTGCACCCCGGAGCGTCTGTGACACGTCGATGAGTGGAACCGATAATGTTGCCGCCCTGGCCCGGTCAACGGTGACGCGCAGTTCCGGCATGGCATTCGAAAAGTCATCTTTAATTTCGGCGGCCCCGGGTATGCCGGCCAGGATATCCTTGATATCGAAACTGATGCGCTGCAGCATGTCGAGATCGCGACCGAACAGTTTTACCTCTATGGGGTTTCCCGTGGGTGGCCCCCATTCGAGGGCCCTGTAGCGTATGCTGGCGCCGGGAATCGCATCAAGCAGGGGGCGGAGGCGCTGCTGAATATCCTTGTGCGTCGCCCGCTTGAATTCCTTGCCGTCCAGCAACTCGATAGTAATTTCCGCGAAATTCGATTCCCCACTCCCGTGGCTCAATTCGTAGGCACTGGGTGCCTTATAGCCGACGGTTGAGACTACGCGAACGGCTTCGGGCACATTGTTATTCACAATTGCTTCAACCTCGGAGGTGATCGTATTGGTTACGTTTACATCGGTGCCTGACGGTGTTTCCACTGTGATATAGATGTAGTCAAAATCGGCATCGGGAAACATTTCGATTTTGACAATCTGCCAGTAAAAGAGGGCACCGACGCCGAGCATGCTGATGGAAACCAGAAACACGATGACGAGGCGATGGTTCAAGGCCGTTACGACGGCCCGTCTGTATAATTTTTTCAGGCGCCTCAAGTCTTCGTCAGGGCTTACAATTTCCCCTTTTTTAACAGTTCGTTGCATAAAGCGCGACAGGAGCAGTGGATTGGCAATAAGGGCAACGATCAGTGATGATGCCAGCGCAATCGAAACGGTCTTGGGCATGAATCCCATGAACTTGCCCGTCACACCCGTCATAAGCAGCATAGGCAGGAAGGCGGATATGGTGGTCAGCGTAGCGGACACAACCGGGAGTGCAACTTCCGAAACACCATCGATAATGGCACAGAGGCGGTCTTTCCCCATCTGATAGTGATGATAGGCACTTTCGACGACAATAATGGCATTGTCCACGAGGAGGCCGATACACAGCACCAGGGAAAACCTGACCATGTCGTTATTGGTCAGACCGAACACATGCAGAAAGACGAATGTCAGGAGCAGGGAGAGGGGAATGGAAAAGGAGGTAATAATGGAGTTGCGGAGTCCCATGGCAAAGCAGAGGACGATAATTACAATAATGAGACCAGTGATAGCGGAATTGTTCATGGTCTCAAATCCCTGTTTTATGAACTTTGACTGGTCTGCCGTCACGACCGTATAAACGCCGCGGGGAAATCCTGTCTCCAGTTCCTTCAGCCGTTCACGGACCTTTTGCGAGGTTTTCAGGATGTTTGCCCCCCCGCGCTTCTTCACGGCCAATGTCACGGATGATTGTCCCTGGACGCGTGAGTATGAAATCTCCTCGTCATGGCCGTCGACAATGTCGGCGACATCGCCCAGGAACACGACCCGGGGGCCTCGCTCTACGAGGGGGATCAGTGCGTAATCGGCGACATTTTTAATTTCGGTGAACGTCCGCAGCATAAATTTACGCTGTGATATCGTCACGTCGCCGCCGGGGATGCTGACATCGGATTTTCTGACTGCATTGACGGCATCCAGAATGGTCAGGCCATACTGGTTGAGCCGGTCGGGGTCGAGATAGATGTTGATTTCCCGGGTGAGCCCACCGGAGACATCCGTATCAAGGACCTCGGGAATCAGTTTTAACTCATCTGCAACATCTTCGGCAAGACGCTTAAGCCTCACGGGATCCATATCACCGACCAGCGAGACAATCAGGATGGGAATGTCAGAAAAATTTATCTCTTCGATTTCGGGCTCTTCTATGTCATCCGGAAGATCCTTGCGGGCATCGCTTACCTTGTCCCGGACTTTCTGCAGCATCTGATCCATATCGGCATCAATATCAAACTCGGTCACGATAATTGAAATTCCTGCTGCAGAGTACGATCTCATTTCTTTCATATCGGCAAGATCGTTAAGATAATCTTCGAGCTGATTCGTGACGAGGCTTTCGACCTCCAGTGGTGATGCGCCGATGTACGGTGTGACGATGAGTGCGACGGGGACAACTATTTCGGGAGATCCCTCCTTCGGCATGTAGTGATAGGCCGCAACGCCGGCAACGACGGGGAGGAGTATCACCAGAAGGGTGAATATCCGGGCATGATGTATGATGAAGCGAAAAAAAATCATATGACTCGACACTGTGTATCACAAAGATGATGCAGTGCTGTTGAAGCACATGAGTATAAAATACGGGAATAGAGCCAAGGGACAGGTTACCGTGTTTCTACGGGGGGTGTCATTAATCAGTTCGTTTCATTGTTGACGGTAACCTGCTCGCCTGTTTGTACATAATTTTGACCGCGTACGATCAACATATCGCCTTCGGCGAGGCCATCGACGATCTGGATACGATCGCCGCGCGCCATACCAAGAGCGACGGTGCGTTCACGGGCCATCTGATCACTGTCCACCACAAAGACGCTGGTGCGATTTTCCCGAAACAGGATCGCACTCTGGGGAATCAGAATGATATTCCTGAGGACTCTCGTCGTCAGATATACCCGTGCGGACAGCCCTGCCTTCAGAAGCAGGTCTGTGTTGTCAAGTAATATTTCCACGCCGAAGGTGTTGGTTGCCTGGTCCGCTTTGATATCGATGCGGTCGATTACACCCTGAAAAACACGGTTGGGATATGCCTCCACTGTGATGCGCACAGGGTCGCCGTCATCAACATATACGATGTCTTTCTCAGCAAGAAAGACTTTGGCCCGCATCCGGTCGAGATCGGCAAGGGTCATCACCGGATCTCCAAAGGCGATCAACTGTCCCTGCTCAATATAACGGGCCGCAATGAGTCCTGCAAACGGTGCCGTGAGGCGGGTCTTTTTCAATCGTTCTCTTGCGATTCTCACGCCTACTTCGGCCTGTATTTTCTGTGCGAGATACGTTTTGTATTCCGACTCGACTTTATCGAAACTGTCGCGCGAAATGACTTTGCGCGGCAGAAGCTTCTTAAATCGGTTGTACGCGCTGGTTGCGGCTTCCAGGCGGGCCGTTGCGGCGCCGAGATTGCTTTCGGCCTGTGCCAGCGCCAGTTCGTAATCGATGGGGTTGATTTCGGCCAGAAACATTCCCTTACCGACTTTATCGCCAACATCAGCGCTGTAGTGCGATATTTCGCCGGGTATCTCGGCGCTGACCGTGACTTCCCTGTCGGGGAAAAGCCTGCCGACGGATTCCACGACAACGGGTAGGTTCTCAAAGTGGATCACGGACGTGTTAACCGGCACCGGTTTCTGCTGCCCGACAGAGCCGGGTATGCTGTCGGTTCCATCTGCACTATGGAACAGGGGGACCACTGCCCATGCTACGACACACGCGCCGATAAATACTGCCGTATGAATCTGGTTCCTCTTATTCGATATCTTCATCTGCTTTACTATGCACATTGATCGACGACGACCAACAGGCAGTTTAGAGCTTTGCAGTTACCTCGTACATTATTATTGCCGCTGCGACTGCCAGATTGAGTGAT
>Ga0272442_10000687_pt1 | contig 53089 bp, 46 predicted proteins | sample SSMForm2O_FD_200262 | JGI IMG/M metagenome (GOLD analysis project Ga0272442, IMG submission 200262) | Marine sediment archaeal communities from Little Sippewissett salt marsh, Falmouth, MA, United States - SSM-Form-2O | ecosystem: Environmental > Aquatic > Marine > Wetlands > Sediment ... | reverse complement strand
ACAGGGCAAATCGTAATAGTGAGTTAACTGGCTAAGTCCAAAGGCAACTATTCATTACCGATATTTCCTTATTCGCAATATGAAAATGGCGATAGCGGCTACGTCTCTGCCTTATAACAAAGGCATTCCAGACTGTTCCTGCCACCATCGCCATTTAAGACACAAGCAGTGTTGTTTCAGGGAATACTGCTTCCGCAGATACTTATTTCAGGTGGCACTTCAGGATGCTCCAGTCATTCAACCACCCTACAGCTCCGCCCATTTGGTTATGCCAGCCCTCAAGGTTATCAGTCCTCCAAGCAGAAATATATTGTGACCTGGCAATGAAGATACGTGCCAAATCTTCAGCCATGAGCTCCTGCATCTCGTATAGAATCGCCTTCTTTTCTACCATGTCTTTCGCGGTGGCATTATCAACATACAGTTGATTAAAGCGAGGGTTACTCCAGTAAGTTGGGTTCCACCACTCTCCTCCAGCGTCCCAACCAACATCTTCCTGCCACACCCAATCCGACCATGGATCGGGGGACGGGTCTTCACCGTATATGAACATCTCTAGTTTATCAGACACCGGGTTATAGAGATAATCCAGAAAGGTGTCAGGATCCATTGTTTGAAAGTCAATGTCTATGCCTATCGCCGGAAGCATCTCATCGATCAGAGTACACGACTTAACGTCGGTAGTCGCTGACGATGAAGTAGTCAGGCCAAAGACAAGGTTTTTCCCTGTGGCCGGGTCGTTTCTTATCCCGTCTCCATCCGTGTCCAGATATCCAGCGCCATCCAGAATCTCATTAGCCTTATCCGGATTATAGTCGTATTGGGGTAAATCCGGGTGATGCATCTGGCTCTCGGGATAGCACCAGGAATCGACTCTCTCTGCATTTCCCACATACGCCATTTCTATAATCCTGTCACGGTCCATGCCATAGGCAATGGCATATCTTACAGCCTTGTCCTGTAATGGCCCCTCGAGGTGAAGATTAAATCCCAGATAATCTATCCCAAGCCCCGGCGTCATCTCAACCTTGATGTCCGGGTTCGCCTGTACATCTTCAAGAGCAAATGGCGAAACGCCTCCGCCATCACCAATCGCATCTATTTCGCCTGAGTGTAACGCCATAAGTCGGGATTCCTGAGTTCCGTAGGCCCTGAAAACCACCTCATCGAGGTATGGCCTCCCGTCGAAATAGTCTTCATTGACCTCCATCCACATGTACTGGCCAACCTTGAACTCCTTTAGTTTGAATGGCCCCGAGCCGATTGCCTCCTCGTTCTCAAATGCCAGTATGTCATTCTTGTAGGGCTCAAAAATGTGCTTGGGAATTACAGGGTCCCATATCCACCAACCAGGAGTATTGGCAGTTGCCATTGGTATATCATGCACAAGTCTAATTGTGTGATCATCGATAACAGTGATTTCGTCAAAATTCCTGTTGAAGCCACCCCATCCCGGTGTCTTGTGCAAGTAATCCACCTTAAATGCCACATCCTCTGCTGTAACTGGTACACCATCATGCCATTTGGCATTCTCCGCCAGATGTATTGTCCACGTCTTTCCATCTTCCGATACTTCGTAGCTCCGGGCCAGCTTGGGCCAGAATGCATAAGTATCGCCAGGAAGCATATTGTAGTGTGCCAGATTATCATAGACCAGCATCTCGAGCAGGCAGCCCCAGTTGGTCCACTGTAACTTCATGTCCATTGTCAGAGTATCAATAGGCGTCACGAAACCAACAGTCATCCTCCCGCCATATTTGATTTCCCCGTCTTCCGACGGAGGGGTCACCTCTTCGTCTGCTGGTGGAGTCACCTCTTCGTCTGCTGGTGGAGTCACCTCTTCCGCCGCAGGAGCACATTGCATTATCGGAACAGCTAAGCCGAGCAATAATATCACTGTCCCAACCACAGCTAATAAGTGTTTCCTTTTAGACATTTAAACCTCCCTTTCTAGATTATTTGTTATTTGCCTTGAACTATATACACGCATATCATTTACAACGTCTTACCTCCTTATCACCAGTTAGCTTATCCTAATTCCCCTTCCCCATAAGCTATCCTATAGTATCCATGATAGGCTCTGTATAATTAAAATTCAAGCCCCCCTCTTCTATTCATGTGCTCTCAGAGTTTTCTCTTCGCTAAGTTGTCGGCATTTTCCTGGGCAGGACACAATAAAAGCGGCGATGGTAGCTTCGCCTTCTCCAAGCAAGGACTTTTCGAAGGTTTCTGCCACCATCGCTATTTAAGACACAAACAGTATTGTTTCAGATAATACTACCGTGCCTACTTCAGGTGTACGTTCATTATGCTATAGGAGTTCAACCAGGATACAGGGCCACCTGTTGAAGTCCTGTCCATATATGTCTCCGGGATAAAGTACCATCAAGGTCGAAAATAGCCGCCCCTTTACTCATTTATTTTTTGCTTAAGAAGCCAAGCATCTGTTCTAGAGGCGAAGTATTCAATATATGTTGAGGTTCACACCAGGCTCGCCGGGCTACACCAACGCCAAAGCGCATAAAATGCAAGTCTGCCACGGTATGAGCATCGGTGCCAATAGCAAGTTTCACTCCTAATTCCCTGGCTCGAAAGGCATGAATATCGTTCAAATCAAGCCTACCGGGAGAAGCATTAATTTCCAGCACCTTATTATTTTTAACCGCCGCTCGGAAAATAGCCTCTAAATCTATAGCTATGGGGGGCAGGTGCTCCCCCAGGGAACGGCCGGTAGGATGAGCAATAATATCAATATCCGGGTCTCTTATAGCACTTAGCACTCTCCGTGTCATTTTCTCCTCACTCTGGTCCATAGCAAGGTGCACAGCACCGATGACTATGTCTAGCTGGGATAGAATTTCATGCGGTAAATCTAATGTACCGTCTGGGAAAATATCAACCTCTATGCCGGTGAGCACATGGATGCCATCTAACCTCTCACGAAGTGTCCTGATCTCAGCAATTTGTCTCCTTACTCCTTCCGCATTAATCCCATAAGCTGCAGAGTGGTCGGTGATTGCTATATATTGGTAGCCCAACTTTTTGGCAGCTAGAACCATCTCCTCAATGGAATTACGTCCGTCGCTCCAATCAGTGTGACTATGGAGGTTCCCCTTTATATCGGATAATTCCACCAGCTTGGGTAAAGTTCCTTGTTCAGCCCTCTCCACCTCGACCTGAGCTTCCCTGAGCTCAGGCGGAATATACTGAAGTCCTAGCCGATGGTAGAAATCTTCCTCAATGGCAAATTTCTCCAGCTCACCTGTGGTTAAATCAGTGATGCCATATTCACTCAACTTCAAGCCGTGCCTGCGTCCTCTCTCCCTCAGTGAGATATTATGCTGCTTGCTACCGGTAAAATACTGAAGCATGGAGCCAAAGGAGTCATGCTCCACCATGCGTAAGTCAACCTGTAATCCTCCAGGAGCAATAGCACTTGCCTTTGTTGAGCCTTGAGCTAACACCTGCCCCATATGAGGTAAGGCAACAAAGGTGTCTATAACCTCCTTTGGTTTATCGGCGCTGCCCATAAGGTCAATATCGCCCAAAGTTTGCCTGAAGCGGCGCAAACTGCCAGCATAAGTTAAATTCCTCACTCCGGGAAGGGAGCGAAGGGAGCCAAGTATTTCATCCACAATGGGCAGAGCTTCCCCAATGGGAATACTCTGGTCTTTGCGGCGCAAAGCTTGAATTTGCTGCCGGATGTTGTCAACAGTCTTATCACCAAGATGGAAAAGCTTAGCTACTCGCCCACCCTTGATTGCTTGCTCTAAGGCATCAACCGAACGTACTTCTAGCTCACTGGAAAGTCTATTAGCCGTTTTAGGACCAATCCCTGGAATGGCCAGGAGATTGGTTATCCCTTCGGGGAATTCGGCCTTCAAATTCTCATAGTAACCAAGTTTTCCTGTGGTCACCAGTTCAGTAGTTTTCTTGGCTATTGCTTCTCCCACACCGGGGATATTTCTCAAGGTCTCCCCTTCATCAAGCATAATTCCTACTTCCTTGGGATAATGTTCTATAGCCCGAGCTGCCTTCTGGTAAGCACGAATCTTAAAGGCATTCTCCCCCTTTAGCTCCAAGAGGTCAGCGATATCACTAAACACCTTGACAATAGCAGTATTTTTCACCTGTCATCAATCCTTTCCCTTATCTACTCCCAATCAGGATTGCTATGATTCAACAAAGAATTGAATTTATCCTTCAGCCACGTGATCACTCTTACCATACCTTATTTTTGGCTCCAACAACTTCCCCCGTTGGGATTCCTTCCTTCTCTTAGTTTTGCCTCTTTCATAGCTAGCCCATTTCACAGAACGAGCTTCCCCTTTCTGCGCAGAGTATGCTATCAGGCTTACGAATAATAAACAAATACTTAAAGCCGCGGAGGTAAAAGTTAAACCTTCTTGCTCTATTGTGCCAAATAGCAGTATTCGAGGTTTGGCCCCTTCTAGTGACACAGACAGTATCTACCGTGTCAAAATATTTAGATAAGCATTGATACTATATTTTTTGTTTCAGTATTTCAGTCAAGGATTTTAGAAAGCAGCAAGCTAACTACTATGAGGAGAGTTGCAACAGCAGAAATCAAGTATAACCCAGCCCCAGCAGCTAAACCTACAGCTAGAAGCAAGCGCAATATCATCTCCAGCCATGAGGGCAATTAAGCTTTTCCCTCCTCAGCCGCTTTCTTGGCCAAAAGCCGATTCAGAGCATTCATACCCCGAAAAAGTAGAATTGTAAGTATCACCTGATGTGCTCTCAGACTTTTCTCTCCGCTGAGTTGTCGACATTCTCCTGGGCAGAAGACAATAAGAATGGCGACGGTGGCTTCGCTCTCTTCTCCAAGCGGGGCTTTTCGGAGGTTTCTGCCGCCATCGCCATTTAAGACATAAGCAGTGTTGTTTCAGGGAATACTGCTTCCGCAGATACTTATTTCAGGTAGCACTTCAGGATGCTCCAGTCATTAATCAAAACGCATGGCCCCCTCTTCTCTTCGCTGAGTTGTCGACATTTTCGCTTTCGATTGTCGCCTCTTCTTCGTCAGAACCCTATAATAGTACTGCCTCGGCTCTTTTCAGGATTTTAGATATTTCCTTTTCCACATCTTCAGGAATAGGCTCAGGCTTATGAGTAGCCAGAATCTCCTTTACTTTTTGGTGCGCTACTTCATCAATCGATTTAGAGCCCTTTTTCTGCCAAATCTCAAAACTATCTATATCACTGAGCCTCGACATCCACCTCTCTCTGAAATGCTTTAACGTGTGTTTTTCGCCTAAAAATATTCCACCGGGGCCAACTTTATCAATGACATCCACTGCCAGGGTTTCATCATTCACTTCAAGTCCCTGACCGAACCTTAAGGCATAATCTATAATCTCGTTGTCGATAACCAGAGCCTCCATCGAAGAGGTCAGCGCTGCGTCCAGTGAGCCAAAACCCATAACCATGTCTGGAACGATTAGCAGGTGGGCAAGAAGTGAGATAGCATCGTCATAACCAGCTTGTACATCTAGAGTCTTGGCAGCAGAGCCAGAAGATCCTATCTGCATTGGCAAATCATAATGGTAGGCTAGTTGAGCAAGAGCCAGGTTCATTAAAGTACCCTCTGGTGATATGATTCCCGACCCTGTTCTGAAATCTACAGTGCCAACGCCAGCCGTATATAGCACCGGTACCCCAGGGCTGGCAAGCTCGAGGATAGTCAGGCCGCCCAAGACCTCAGCGTTATTGATAACCATTGTGCCTGACAGTGTAGCCGGGCTTGTCTCACCCATCAGGGGCATGGGCCACATAAGGATTGGGAGCCCAGCCTTAGCATATTCTATGATGGCATCTGTTATTTCGTCTTCATAACTGAGAGGGGAAATAGGGCATACGTTCGCTGAAATAATAGGTCTTTTCCTGAGTTGCTCCTTTCCCCCAACAATAGCAGCGGCGATTTCAATTTGGTATTGGGCTGCTCTAGCACTCGATGCACCCACTCCAACATGTTTTTCTGTGTTTCTCAGGGCAGTACACATTCCAACTATGCCCCTCATACCTGATGGGACGCCCGTGGCTTGTCCCACGGGCCAGAGAAAATGGAAGTGATCCAGATAATCAGCTAACACCGCCCATCGAGCACTATCTTCAAGCCTGGAATACCTGCGCTCGCCAGTTTCCCAGTCTACTATGAAAGGAGCGCCTCCCTCCGCCCAGAAATGTGGCTTTTGTTTGTTCAATGCAACGTCATACTTCGGATTCCTGGCCGCATATGTTGTAGTCTTCGGAGCTCTTCTCAATGCCTCCTGAACTAAGCCTCTGGGGATAGTAACATGATTCTTCACATAGTCGACTCGCGCTCCAGCTTTCTTCAAAATATCCAGAACGGCCTCATTTGTAACTCTAATACCGGTGTTTTCCAGAATTTCCAGGGAAGCGTTATGTATAGCATCCAATTCATAGTGTGAGAGAAAGTCTATTCTTGGTTTGCTCACTCGTTTGTAATCCTCCTCAAGTTAAGATTTTTCAGCTTATTCCGTGTTGCAATCTACCGTACTTCTGTTTAACTTTTGACCAGGTGCTTTGCCTTTCGGGTGGCAAATTCCTGTGTAACAGAGGCACCTCCAATCATTACCCTGGCCTTTAAACAAACGCCTCTGACCGCTTCTATTACATCCTCGATACCCACCATACTAGTCGTAAGAAGAGCTGAGATCCCTACGGGCGCTTCTGATTATATTCTTTTCTCCACTGCTTAATCAATATCTTATATTTGTTCATATGATTAGTAACACGCTCTCCCAGTTTAGCAAAGCTTGATTTAGCTATGATATCTTGAAGTTACCATCTGTTACCTCGTAGCACTGTTCCGTATGTGCTATCTGTGCTCTTTCTACACGGCCGTTAAGCTTGGGATAGCCTGGTGGCAGGACAAATAGCGTAGTGCTCCTCCGTTAACATTCTCTCTGGAAAACGCCTTGAAACTCCAACCTTCCGTCTATCTGAATGGCCTTGACGGGGAAAGGCATTCGTGCTAACAAGGTGCCAATAAACTCGGATGCGGTGTTACAAGTTGCTCTGGTGTGAGCTTACAACACATCCTATATTGGTATGATATCTCTGGCAGTAAAGCGTTTGAGGATTATTACGGGTAAAGGTCGTAGCTCAATCAAATACTGAGACTGAAAGCCAGTTCAAAAGTTCTGTCTATCATACGCTCCGGTCTACCATAACTAAAAAGCAACATTGCCCCCGCAGATTTTAGAAGAATCAGGGTGTCAAGACACCAGGTCAACCGACAGGTTCATTTTACCATTTTTGTGGAAAAATGGGAATGAATTTTTGAATATATGTGGTGATTTTGGCAATCTCAGTCGAGGCAGAAGATTCTTAGCAATTACAGGCAAACTGTTTCCGATTGCTGGGAAGGTAATCACTACTCATCGTTCCGGGGTTGGAACAGGTCACCATATGATTGCCAACAGCTAATGGCTTAGACTTGTCAAGCTTGCTTTCTTTATCCCGGGCATACAATTTATCCATAGGTGAGTATTGGTGTTGCTGCCTTGTAATCTGGGAACTGTCGTTAAACAGTGCCAATATGGAAGAGCTCAAATCGTTAATTGCTACAAGAGAGATAGCTGTATCAGCATATAAACATGAGAGACATGTAGATTCCGTAGGATCACTTGTTAGGTAAGTATGAGATTCGAAGATTTACATAGGCAAGGAATTAGATCTGAGCCCGGAAACCTGGGAAGAGCTGGAGAGATAACGTCTTATAGGGATGGATTAACCCACTCCTTTACAAGTCATAAATATTCCTGAACGGAGGTAGTTTAGAATAGACTTGATCTTCTATTGCTCTTCCTGGTGTAGTACAATCAGGGAATTATGACAAATAGAGGAGGTGTAAAAATGAAAAGATTGGAGGGTAAGGTGGCGATAATAACTGGAAGTGCTGCAGGTATGGGTAAAGGAACTGCAGAGCTGTTCGCTAAAGAGGGAGCTAAAGTTGTAATTACAACGGATGCCAAAGTGGTTGAAGGAAAAGCACTGGCTGAGAAGATCAAAAAAGAGGGCGGCGAGGCCATTTTTCTTAAGCTTGATGTAACAAAAGAGAGTGATTGGAAAAGTGTGATTAGCGAAGTAATTAAGAGGTATGGCAAGTTGAACATTCTGGTGAATAATGCTGGCGTTGCATTGTGTAAAACTATAGAAGAAACTTCCCTTGACGACTGGAATTGGCAAATGGATATAAATTCAACTGGAGTGTTTTTGGGTACTAAATATGCTATTGAAGCCATGAAGGGTAATGGTGAGCTATGCTCAATAATAAACAGAGGGTCTGTTGATGGGATAATAGGTGATCGAGAGGTGGCAGCATATTGTGCTTCTAAGGGTTCCGTAAGGCTTTTAACTAAAGCAGCAGCGCTTCAGTGTGCAGAAATGAGATATGATATTCGAGTTAATGCTGTGCATCCTGGCGGAGTTGATACACCGATGCTGGAAGGAGAGGCTAAAGATTTAGGGTTGCCTCATAAGGAATATCTTGAAAAAACAATGGTGCCACTGCATCCAATTGGGTTTCTTGGTGAACCAATAGATATTGCTTACATGGATTTGTATCTTGCTTCTGATGAATCCAGATGGGTTACTGGAGCGGACTTCATAATAGATGGAGGATACACAGCAAAATAGAGTGCTGCAGGTGTGTATTTTGAAACCGGGAGTGGAATGGACGATAAGAGAGAACAAGTAAACCCAGTATAGGTTTTTTATACCAAGTTTTCCCCTTTTCTTAGTCTAACATTACTACTGGACTAGTTTTGGGGGGCAGGTCAATCTGGGCTGGCCAGTTCTTCAACTGGTGTACTGATGCACTTGCCCACAACTTTACGGAAATGATATCCACTTATGCTTCCTCCTTGGTAGTTGCAGTTCAGTGATGTAAGCTCGATAATGAGGTAACACTTTAATGTCTTTACGACGTGGGAATATCAAGGTTACTGATGAGCTGAGTTGTATCTAATCCTCCCCCACTCCCTTTGTAGTTCTTCAGGGTAACGAAGGTTTCTGTCCTCAAGATGCTGGGTATGGCGGAGACCACATGTTCCATAAAATAGGCAAACTCTCCAGGCGATTTAGTCACGACAATAGCGATGAGATCATATCCACCAGTAACATTGGCAACGTAACACACATGTGGATTCTGGCTTAGTTGCTCTGCCACCTGGTGTAAGTCCGCCAGACGAATCTGCATTCCCATAATACCTATAAAGCTATAACCCAAACTAGATAACTCTGGAATGGCAGTTACTTTGATGACCCCCCCCACCATCAGCTTTCTCAGCCGATTCCTGATAGTACCTTCGGCAACGCCTATCATTTTGGCTAATTGCATGTAGCTGCATCGGCCATTTTTCTGTAAATCCAATATTAGTTTATGGTCAATTTTATCTAATTTCATCGGCAAATTAACTAACCTCCCCTATAAATTTTAAGAAACGTGAGACTGTATCAAACATATTATAGTTTTACACAATGCCTAAGGGTAATTAATTACAAAAAACCCATGCTGTCATCTATTATAGTGCCTATTCCGTAATATTGCAAGGCTTACGAAACTTGACATGCTACGATTTTAGTAATAAGCTTAACCAAGCATATTACATGATCTGGGGAAAATAGGTTATTAACGGTTATGCGTCTATATGAGTTTGAAGGAAGTGATCTGTTTCACCAACATGGTATTGCTGTCCCCGAGTATGCCGTAACGACCAGTCCCGAAGAGGCACGGGAAAAGGCGCAGCTGATAGGACTGCCTGTTATTATCAAAGCTCAGATACTAGCCGGAGGTCGGGGTCTGGCCGGAGGAGTGCAGATTGCCAACTCCCTGGAACAGGTAGGGGAAATGGTCCATCGCATCATGGATCGTCCACTAAAGGGTTTTCCTGTGCATCAAGTGATGGTGGCACAAAAGGTGGAAGTAGAGCGAGAATTCTATTTGGGAGTTACCGTGGATGGATACAGTGGCACTCCAATGGTTATCCTTAGCGCTCGCGGGGGGGTCTCCATCGAGAAACTAGCCAGAACCCATCCAGAACAGGTCACATCCAGACACATTTCCATCACTAAGGGTTTCTCTCTATCTGAAGCACAGGAAATGGCACAAGAAGTGGGTTTGGAACAGGAAGAATTAGAGCAAGTAGCAAATACCCTTCACATTCTCTATGATGTTTTCCGCAAATACGACGCTTTGGTCACTGAAATTAATCCCCTGGTTCGAACTAGCAAAGGAAGATACCTGGCTGTCGATGCTAAGGTGGAAATCGATGATTCCAGCCTGTATCGTCACCCCGACCTCCAGGACACCGTGGAGGATCGCATTCTCAATGCCCTGGAGCGGAAGGGCCACCAGATTGGTGTCACCTATGTGGATCTGCATGGACAGATAGGAATTATTGCCAGTGGGGCTGGACTGGCAATGGCTAGCATGGACATCATCAATCAGAGATTTCGCCCTGCCAACTTCCTGGAAACGGGAGGAGCCATCACCGCTGAACTTCTGTACAAAGTGATGGACCTGGTATTGCAAAAGAGAGGATTGAAGGGGATATTTATCAACCTTTATGGAGGAATCAACCCAATCCACGATGGAGCCAGGGGGGTTGCACGCTATATCCAGGAGCACAAAATTACCACTCCAATAGTAGCTAAGGTGTTGGGGAATCGCCAGGAGGAAACAGGGGAGATATTGAAACAGCAAGGGGTCACAGTAGTCACCGAAGTTGCTACAGAAAAGGCAGTTGAACAACTCGCACAGCTATTAGAGGGAGAAAAGTGAGTATCCTGCTTAGCCGAGAGACCAAAGTTCTGGTGCAGGGCATTACAGGCAGAGCGGGGCGAGCCCAGACCAAGTGGATGCTGGAGTACGGCACCAATATTGTTGCCGGAGTTACTCCTGGTAGAGGTGGCGAAGAAGTAGAGGGCATTCTCGTGTACAATACTGTCACTGAAGCTGTCGTCGAGCGAGAGGCAGAAGCTTCCGTGTTTTTTGTGCCTCCAGCCGCGGTCAAGGCTGCAGTCCTGGAGGCCATCGAAGCCGGCATTAAGCTCATCGTCATCGTTACCGAGCATGTGCCGACACACGATGCCATGGAAATCAGAGCGTACGCCAGTGGGCAAGATGTACGACTTCTGGGGCCCACCAGTCCGGGCATCATCACTCCCGGCGAAGCCAAGATGGGAATCATGCCAGGGAATATGTTCACGGCTGGTCGCATCGGAGTCATCTCCCGAAGTGGCACCCTTGCCTATGAGATTAGCGCTGACCTGTCAGCTGCTGGCTTAGGTCAAAGTACAGTGGTCGGCATGGGAGCTGACGCTGTGGCATTTACCAACATGCCGGAACTATTAGAACACTTCGAAAACGACTCGGATACCGACCTGGTGGTAATCGTGGGTGAGGTAGGAGGCATCCAGGAGGAAAAAGCCACCCAGTTCATAGCTCATCACATGACCAAGCCGGTTATCGCTTATATCGCCGGGCGTAGTGCCCCTGAGGGTAAAAGGATGGGTCATGCCGGCGCTATCATCCAGGGCAACATGGGCACACCCCAAAGTAAGGTAACTGCCCTTCAGCAGGTTGGCGTAGAAGTAGCCGAGTATCCGCTACAGATAGTGGAACTGGTTCGGCAACATTTAATTCACGTTTGATTCACATAAGGGAGGTGCCCAATGGCACTAAAAACAATCAAGGAATACTATGATTCTCTGAAAGACATACATCCAACCGCTTATATTCTGGGACAGAAAGTCGAGAACACCCATGAACACCCATTAATCAAGCATATGATAGCCGGGGTAGCACAAACCTATGCGCTAGCGCAGGAAGCGGAGAGTAAAAATAAACTCGTAGCCAAGTCCGGGCTAATAGATGAGGACGTGAGCCGCTTCCTTAAGTTCTACGAGAGCAGGGATGACCTTTTGGCGAAGGTCAGAATGCTGAAATTCCTCACACAGAGAATCGGCACCTGCTTTATGCGGTGCACCGGCATGGATGCCATGAATGCTTTGGGTATTGAGACCTATAACTGTGACCAGAAATATGGTACCAGCTACTACAAGAGACTGGTGAACTTGGTCAGGATCATGCAGCAGAACGACTTCACCGTTGCCAGCGGTGTGACCGATGTCAAGGGTGACCGCTCCAAGCGTCCATCACAGCAGGCTGACCCGGATATGTATCTTCACATCGTGGACAGGGATAGCAAGGGGATCGTGGTCAGGGGAGCTAAGATACACCAGACAGGCTCCCTCTGTGCTCACTGGCTCCTGATTATCCCCACCAGAACCATGCAAGAAGCTGATAAAGACTACGCCGTCGCCTTTGCCATCCCAGCAGACGCTGAGGGAATGGTTCATGTCTATGGCAGGGGAACTCTGGAAGCCAGGGCCCTTCAAGACTGCGACCTGGGCAACATCCACTATAGCAAGTTTGCTCCCATGATTTTGTTCAATGATGTCTTCGTGCCCTGGGAGCAGGTGTTCCTTGCCGGCGAGTATGAATACGCCGGCCCCATGGTGATTAACTTCGGCAACTACCACCGCCACTCTCACGGAGGCTGTAAGTGTGGTGTGGGTGATGTTATGATCGGAGCTGCTGCCCTGTCTGCCGATTACAACGGTCTGCCCCGGGTATCACATATCAAAAATAAATTAGCTGAGATGCTAAAGACTACTGAGGCAATCTATGGCTGCTCCATCGCCGCTTCAGTCGAAGCCGAGCCAACACCCTCTGGTATCTACATGGTTGACTCGGTTCTGTCCAACACCTCCAAGCTGTACGAAGGCAAAGAGCTACAGGAAGTAACCCGCATGATGATTGAGATTGCTGGAGGCATGGTGGCTGACATACCTTCAGACAAGGACTTTGAGAACCCTGAAATTGGCCCTTTGCTCCAGAAATACCTAAAAGGCGCCGAGGGTGTGCCCACAGAGGACAGGGTGCACCTGTTCCGCTTGATAGAAAAGCTGGCTTTTGAAAGCAGAGATATCGTTTCTAACATTCACGGTGCTGGGTCACCAGAAACTCACCGAATGACCATACTGCGGAATGCAAATATCGAATCGAAGAAAAAACTGGCTAAAAAACTGGCCGGCATCAGGGGGGAAATTTAGGAGCAATAAAGTGACTACATATGGTATTGATGCAGGCAAAACTGGGGTTACAGTGAAAACCATATGAAACCCCAGTCTTGCTAAAGGAGCCAATATAAAAGAGAAAATGGAATATGACCCATGGAGTAAACTCCTGAAGCTGGACACTTTAGTTTAGGAAGGTTTGGCAAGGTCAAAATACTCCATAATGGAGGATAGAAAGGATTTTTCCATGAGGAATCGGAGAAGTTTCAGTATCTAATTTAAGAGACAGGTAGTAGAGAAGTTATTCAGTGTAGAGAACCGTCCCGCCCAACTCTGTCGGAGATACAACATCTCACCGAGCCTACTTTAGCATTGGGAATTGGTGTTAACTACCTGGACAGCGGGTTTGGTGTAGAAACCGTATTGGCGGAATTGGATAATGAGTTTAAGGATAAAGGGCTTCTGGCGATTGCAAATGTGTATTACTCACCCGGCGCTGATACTATATTGGCTCATTATGCTATAGAGAGGCTAAACAGTATAGATAGTGTAGACTTTAGATGGTCTATCGTCGATATAGTTCCATCTTCAGAGCATAGCCGACAATTATATTGGGGCTTTACATTGGAAGGCATGTTACTACATCACTATACGTCTCCTGCTAAGCGTGTGGAGAATGGAAAGTTGATGGAACTCCCCTCAAGGTCTGATCCAGAGACGTTCACTTTGAAGGGCCCAATCGGGAAGACTTTGGTAGATGATATGACAGATGCAATACTGGTCTACATTCACCAGTATTTCCCAGATATTCCGAATGTCACCTTTAAGGAAGTTCTCTGTATTGCGTTCAATGAAAAAGGTAATTTCCTTGCAAAGCTAGGTCTTTGCCAAACAGGTCCCATAAATATTGGAGGCAAAATGGTATCCCCGTGGGCAGTATTAGCTACGGTAGCAAACGATATTAAACGACACTGCCATGTACGAAAAATGAGTTACCATGGGTCTTCCCGCTTCTTCAGAGCACCAATAAGAGACTCGATGGTAATCGCTGCTAGGGTCAGGGTTTGAAAAGTTCCCTTGACGCTCAATCTTATTGCCAGTTTAGCCATAGATTCGTTACTTGGAGCTTCGACTATATTGACGAAGTCATACTGGCCTAAAAGAGCATACTGGCTCACTATCTTAATCCCCATATATTCCACCTCTTTATTAAGTTCTCTGAGTTTCTCTGGGTCTTCCTGAACAGCTCCCCTCCCACGGTCAGTAAGTGTGGTAAGCATAAGATAAACAGACATTATTCCTCCTTTTAGCCATGTTACTTTATGCTATTATGCAGGTATTGCTTACCTGTTTGTCAATATAGCGGAGGGTTTATTCTCCATTTTTATCTAACAACCAAGCTATGATATGATTTGCCAAGCATGACAAAGCTCCTGTCTGGGAATGAAGCGCTGGCCCTGGGGGCCTACCACGCAGGCGTAAAGGTAGCCACTGCTTATCCCGGAACTCCAAGCACTGAAATCCTTGAATCCCTGGCTCGACATGATGATATCTACGCCGAATGGTCAACAAACGAAAAAGTTGCTATGGAAGTGGCAATGGGAGCAGCCTGCGCCGGAATTCGCTCACTGGTATCTTTAAAACAAGTTGGATTGAATGTAGCTAGCGACCCTTTCATGGCAGCGTCGACAATGGCGGTCAATGCAGGTATTGTTATAGCTTGCGCCGACGACCCAGGAATACATAGTTCCCAGAATGAGCAGGACAATCGCCACTATGCCAAACTGGCCAAAGTGCCCATGCTAGAACCCAGTGATAGCCAGGAAGCATATGAATTCATGTCATACGCCTTCGATATCAGCGAAAAATTCGGTACCCCCACTCTAATGCTTACTACTACTCGTATATCCCACTCAAAATCAGTTGTGAAGGCCTATCGGAAACAAGCGCCACCAGCCAGACAGGCAAATTTCCACTATGATATAGAAAAATACGTCATGTTACCAATCTATGCTCGGCTTAGACATTCCTTAGTGGAAGAGCGTCTGACCAAACTGGCTACGTACGCCGAGACCTTTCCTCTTAACCAAGTATCGTGGGGCGAGCGCCATCTTGGCATAATAACCAGTGGTGTTGCATACCAGTATGCTAGAGAAGTCTTCCCTCAAGCTTCCTTTCTCAAACTGGGCATGACTTATCCTCTCCCCCAAAATTTACTTCTCAATTTTGCTGCTCAAGTGGACCGAATACTGATTATAGAGGAACTTGACCCATTTCTGCAGGAAAATATTCGGGCTATGGGAATAAAAGCTGTAGGGAAGGAATTTATCCCCAGAACAGGCGAGCTGAACGTAGACATTATTGAAAAAGCAAGCCGCAGCATTGGATTATTACCTGAAATCTCGCCACAGCCTTTGAAAGGCATACCTGCAAAATTGCCCAAGCGCCCCCCTTTGCTGTGCCCCGGTTGCCCTCATACAGGCATATTCTTCACTCTCAGCACGCTCGGAAAACGTTCCATCTCAGCTAAATCCCGGGCTAAGACAACAAAGGAATCCCCCTTGGTTATAACTGGGGATATTGGCTGTTACACGCTGGGTGCCTATCCTCCCCACAATGCCATGGACACCTGTGCCTGCATGGGTGCCAGTATTGGCAATGCCCTAGGCATGGAGAAAACTGGCATAGCAAAGAAATTGATAGCTGTGATTGGCGACTCTACTTTCATGCATTCCGGAATAACTGGATTGGTCAATGCTGTTTATTCGGAAGGACAGATAACAATAGTAATACTGGATAACCGCACCACTGCTATGACAGGCCATCAAGATCACCCTGGCACAGGTATTTCAGCACAGGGTAAAAAAACCAGGGCAATAGACCTGGAACAATTAGTTCGTGGCATTGGAGTCAGCAATGTCAGAGTAGTTGATGCATTCGACATGAAACAGCTGAGAGATGCTGTCAGAAATGCAGTGGATAGTACCGAACTATCAGTTGTCATAGTTCGCGGCGCCTGCGTAGTGCTCATGCCAAAACGCTCAGAGCCCATGGCCATTGATGTAGAGAAATGCAACCTGTGTGGTATTTGCCTGCAACTCGGTTGCCCAGCCATCCAAAAGGAAAAGAAACAAGTTTACATTGACAGCGCTCTATGTGCAGGCGCCACCTGCACAATTTGCCAGCAAATTTGCCCGCGCCAGGCGATAGACCTGAAATCCAGAGTTGAGTCCATGAAATCACTATGAAGAAGTCAGATATACTTGTCGTCGGAGTAGGAGGCCAGGGTGTTATTCTAGCCAGTAACATAATAAGTGAGACAGCTTTGAGCGCTCAATACGACGTCAAGAAAGCGGATACCCTGGGTATGGCACAACGAGGCGGTAGTGTGATAAGCCATGTGAGAATAGGCCACCAGATCCATTCGCCCTTAATCAAAAAAGGCGAAGTCGATATATTAATCTCGTTTGAGAAACTGGAGGCAGCCAGGTGGGGTTATTACCTCCAACCTGGAGGAGTCACTATCGTCAATAACCATGCAATTCCCCCATCATCCGTTAATACAGGCAACGAGCAATACCCCAACGATCAAGAGATAACCAGCATTCTGAAACAACGAACAGATCGCATTGGTTTCATTAATGGCACACGCCATGCCAGAGAGTTAGGCAATATCAGAACACTTAATATATTCATGCTGGGAAGCGCCTCAATTTTTATGCCTCTTGAAACCCAGGCATGGGAAGATACTATCTCTCAACATCTATCGCCAAATATTCGCCAAATTAACATCGCCGCCTTCCGTAAAGGTAGAGAGGAAATGCGAAATGCCCATCTCGGATAAAGTACAAGAAAGCATGCTTGAGGGGTCATGGATCAGGGGAATGTTTGAGGAAGGCACTGCCCTTAAACAACGCTATGGTAAAGAGAACGTCTTCGATCTCTCCCTGGGCAACCCTATGATGGAACCTCCCGTTGAGTTTCGCCGTGAACTAAGGAACCTAGTAGAGCATCCCCTGCCAGGAATGCACAGGTACATGGAAAACGCAGGATATGCTGAAACAAGAACATCTGTTGCCAGGCAGCTCTCCATGGAGACAGACTTCAAATTTACCATGCAGGATATTATCATGACTTGTGGGGCTGCAGGGGCATTGAACGTAGTATTGAAGACAATACTCAACCCCGGAGACGAGATTATTATACTCGCCCCTTATTTTGTGGAATATATCAATTATGTCAACAACCATGGAGGCATAACCAGAATTTTGCCCCCGGGGAAGCAATTCATACCCAACCTTGATATTCTCGGAGCTACTATAGGAACCAGGACTAGGGCAGTGATCATAAATTCCCCTAACAACCCTACAGGCGTTGTCTATAGTCAAAATTTCCTGCGTCGGCTGGGAGAAATACTCCACAAAAAGGAAACTCAATATAGGACAGAAATTTTCCTCATCAGTGACGAAGCTTATCGCAGAATCATCTATGACGGATTAAAGTACCCTTCAGTTTTACCTCATCATGCTCATAGCATTATCGTCGCCTCACACTCCAAGGATTTATCGCTACCTGGTGAACGCATTGGCTACCTTGCCGTGAGCCCTAACTGCAAGCAGCGACAAGAACTAGTAAATGGCTTTATCTTTTGCAACCGAACGTTAGGATACGTCAATGCTCCAGCTTTGATGCAACGCATAGTACGCCACCTGCAACAAATTAGCGTTCCTGTAGCTGAATACCAGAGGAAAAGAGATTTCCTGTATAGTAACCTTATCGAGATGGGATATTCGGTAGCAAAACCTCAAGGGGCTTTTTATATGTTCCCTATGTCCCCATTAGAAGACGATGTTGCTTTCGTACGAGAACTGCAACAGATGAGAGTATTGACTGTGCCTGGTCGTGGCTTCGGCTCACCAGGGTATATCCGCATATCCTACTGCGTTGATGATAAGACAATCGAAGGCTCTCTGGATGGTTTCCGAAAAGCTGCACGAAAATTTAACCTAGGTTAATGAACTGCAACTATGGAAAATATCACAGACTCAAAAAAAAACGAAAGGGGCAAGATGCCAGAACAACCAAATGAAACACTTGATGCTCTGGCAGAATTGAAAACCAATGCGGACAGAGAACCTATCGCTTCTTTTCTTAAAATGCAGCTGGTGGAATTATCCGAGGGTTATGCCAGAGTAATGATAAAAGTAGCGGCCGAATATCAAAATTTCAACGGACTAACCTTCGGCGGTATCATTATGTCAGTGGCAGACCAATCATTTGCCTATGCATCCAATTCTCTAGCCTATCCTAGCGCAGCTTCCCAGTTCAATATCCATTTCCTGGCTGGTGCTAGCATTGGTGATGAACTCACCGCGGAGTGCCGTGTGCTGAAAAGCGGCCGAAGGGTTGGCATCTCCGATATAACGGTGACTAATCAGAAGGGCAAGGTTATAGCTAAGGCCACAGGCACAACCATTCCCATAACCAGACTCAATTATTGAGAGCCATTCAACTATAGTATTCCAAGAACTAGAGTAGTTACTTGCTAGCTAGTGGATGCTCTTACTGCCTATTTTGACAAAACAATAACGATCATAATATAATACCTATTGTTAGGCTAATGAATACTACTGTGTTAGCTGGTTTTTACAAAAGGGGGCAATTCGGCTTCGTCTTTACTGAGCGCACATGGGTGCGCTTAGAGGCCTTCATATATATATTAGTTAAATAGATAATTTTTAATTCGCTAATTTGAAGTAGGCACCTCTAAGCAATAGGTGCCTTTTTCTTTTAGGTAGCGTTTCTTAAAACGCGCAAGCAGCAAAAAAAAATGGAAACAAGAGAAAAAGAGAACACAATCCCCCAGATTATCCAGGGCAACTATGAAAAGTGGGGCGAACAAGCGGCTATGTGCATGAAGAGGTTAGGTATCTGGCAACAATATAGCTGGAGGGATTACTATGAAAACGTAAAATACATCTCTCTGGGGTTGATAGGCCTTGGATTAGAACAGGGGGATGTAGTTTGCATTATCGGAGATAATGAACCTGAATGGTTCTGGGGGGAATTTGCCACTCAAGCAGCGGGAGGTATCGCAACTGGAATATTCGTTGACTGTATCCCCTCTGAAGTGAAATATATTGCCAGCCACTCTGACGCCAAATTCGCCATAATCAACGACCAGGAACAGGCTGATAAATTCCTGGAAATCAAGAATGAATTGCCTTTACTACAAAAGGTCATCTACTGGGATCCCAAGGGGCTAAAGAACTATGACGACCCCATTCTTATCGACCTGCCCGGAGTAATAAAGCGGGGCAAGGAATATGAAAAAATTCATGTCGGAATGTTTGAACGAAATGTGGAAACCGGTAAGGGAGATGACATTGCCTTCATTTACTATACTTCAGGAACTACCGGGTTACCCAAGGGGGCTAGGCTTAGCCACCAGGCTCTGATAAATACGGCTAGAGGATTTCTCAGTCGTTATCCCCTAAAAGAAAACGATGACTTGATTTCTAATTTCCCTGCCGCATGGGTAGGTGATAGTTTCTTTGCTACTATTCCTCATCTATTGACCGGAGCCAGGCTTAATTTCCCTGAGGAACCAGAAACCATTACAAACGACACTCGTGAAACTGGTCCAAACTTCGTGATATATGGTCCTCGACAATGGGAAAGTCTGGTTAGTGAAATTCAGATAAAGATGATTGATGCTAACTCCTTAAAACGCTTCTTCTATAATCTATTTTTGCCCGTGGGCTATAAAGTAGCAGATATTCACCTCCAGGGTGAAACCCCAAACTTGTTTTGGCGTGCTCTTCACGGCATTGCCTGCCTGTTTTTATTCATACCACTTAAGGATAAGCTAGGGTTAAGTAAAGTCAGGTTCGCTGTCACAGGGAGCTCTGTGTTAAGCCTGGATACCTTCCGCCTGATTCATGCTATAGGCATTGAATTAAGGCAGACCTATGCGAGTACTGAAGCAGGCCTCATTTCTTCACATAGCAAAGGTGAAATCGATTTTGAAAGTGTAGGGCGGCCGGCGCTTGGCACTGAGACCAGAATAAGCGACGACGGAGAGCTCCTGGTTAGAAGTAGTTCTATGTTTAGCAGCTACCATAAAAACCCGGAAAAGACCGCTGCTTATTTGATGGATGGCTGGTGCCATACTGGAGATGCAGTCAACATCAACGAGAAGGGACATCTGATATTCATGGATCGACTGGATCATATGGGCGAGCTACGGTCAGGAATTAAATATGCTCCCCAGTATATTGAAGGCAGGCTAAGATTCAGCCCGTACATTAAAGATGCCATGATCATAGGAGGCAAGGACAAAGATTTTGTCTCAGCGATAATAAACATCGATTTTGCCATGGCAGGCAAATGGGCAGAGCGTAATAGGTTACCCTATACTACTTTCGTTGACCTGTCTCAGAAAAAAGAGATTGCCGATCTGATACAAGAAGACGTATTGCGAGTAAACAGCTACCTGCCCGAGCCAGCCAGAGTAAGGAAATTTGTCCTGCTGCACAAAGAGTTCGACCCGGATGAAGCTGAACTTACCAGGACCAGAAAACTAAGGAGAGAATTTGTCGAAAAGCGATATGGACACTTAATAGAAGGTATATACAACGACGGCAAAGATATAAAAGTCGAGGCTGCAGTAACTTATAGAGATGGGAGAAAAGGCATGGTAACGACTGGGATTAAAGTAAGGACAGTATCGGAGGGGGTTACAAATAATGGCTGAGCTACTTCAATTTGTGATTACAGGGGTAACAGTAGGCATGGTTTACTCGCTAATTGCCCTTGGATTTGTCTTAATCTGGAAATCCAGCGGCGTTGCCAACCTGGCTTTGGGGCAACTGGTATTGATTTCTTCATGGTTCACTTATGGCGTGCTGGTTCAGGTTGGACTTCCTCTCTGGCTTGGTTTTCCAGCAGTTATTCTCTTTGCACTAGCTTTAGGCTGGATAATCGAGAAACTCGCCCTGCGCCCACTCATTGCTCAACCTATCTTGTCTTTAATCACAGTCACCCTCGGGATAGCCTTCTTCATTGAAGGCGCGGTGAGTTTCATCTGGCCTAAAAGCGTGGCAGCTTTGCCTCGTTTCTTCCCACAGGCGACAGTACACATAGGCACAGCAGTTGTCTCCCAGGAATACCTCTGGGCGGCAGCTATCTCCTTCATTCTCTTTGTTCTTTTATCGCTGTACTTCAAATACCACAGAATGGGCATTGTAATGAGAGCAACCGCAGATGACCAGCTAGCGGTTCAAGCATGTGGCATACCGGTAACCAAGATTTTTTCCATGGCCTGGATGTTAGCCTGCACACTAGCTGCTATCGGTGGTATACTTATGTCAAGTATCGGTGGTATAACCTTTGGCCTGACCGAAACGGGGCTTAAAGCTTTTTCAGTAGTGATACTCGGTGGCCTTGATTCTTTCCTTGGCGCTATCGTTGCAGGACCAATAATCGGCCTAGCTGAAAGCCTTGGCGGTGGCTATCTAACTCCATTAACCTGGCCAGGCGTCAGAGAGATCATTCCATTCGTTACCATAATCATAGTCATGTTTCTGAAGCCATATGGCTTATTTGGAGAAGCCCGCATAGAGAGGATTTAGCAAATTGAATGTAGATTTACCAGCAGGAACACGTAATTATACTTACGCACAGGACATGGCGATTTTCCGAACCAGAACACACTGGGGGTTATTTTTGGGGCTGCTAGCCGCCATGATCACCATGCCCCTGTACCTGGGGAACTACTGGCTAAGTGTCGCCAACTTGATTGGTATCACCATAATCGCTGCCACCGGATTAAATATCCTGACTGGATACTGCGGGCAATTATCCATTGGCCATGCTGGCTTCATTGCGGTGGGCGCCTATACCTCCGCTATACTGACTAACCGATTTGAACTTCCTTTCGTGCTAGGGTTAATCTGCGCCGGCCTTGTAGCGGGACTTATCGGGATCATATTTGGCATTCCTTCCATGCGCGTTAAAGGCTTCTATCTGGCAATCAGCACCATTGCCGCCCAATTTATCATTATCTGGGTTATCAATCACTGGAACAGCATGACTGGCGGTTTCATTGGCATAAGAGTACCACCAGCCTCAATTGGTGGCATTGGCTTTGTCAGCCAGACCAGTCAGTTCTATCTAATCATAGCAATCACAGCAATGTCAGTTTTCTTTGCCAGAAATCTAGCCAGGACCAGGTCAGGCAGAGCCTTCATCGCTATCAGGGATAATGACCTGGCTGCCGAGGTAATGGGCATCAATCTCTTCCGTTATAAACTTACTGCCTTCTTCATTGGTTGTTTTCTAGCTGGAATTGCCGGTTCTTTACTGGCCCATCGGATTGGTTATATCAATGCTGAAAATTTCACTTTAATGGACTCTATACTATATATCGCTATGATAATCATCGGTGGAGCAGGCACTACCATCGGCCCCATATTTGGCGTCATTTTTATCCAGATGCTGCAACAGGGAGTGACACTCATTTCGCCAACGCTGGAAAGCGCTTTCGCTCTGCCCGCAGGATTTACTGCCGGTATCGGCCCGATGGTGCTGGGATTGATAATTGTCCTGTTCCTGATACTGGAACCCAGGGGACTGGCACACCGATGGATGCTGTTTAAAACTTCCTACCGGCTTTGGCCCTTTTCTTATTGATTCACACAAGGAGAATATAATGAAATAACATAACCCAAAGATAATGTAAATAGTATTTGAAAAAGGAGGAACAGCAAATGAATGTTAAAAAAATACTAAAAGTAGCGGGAGCTGCGTGTTTGGCATTGGTTGTAACTACAATACCGCTACTGAGCGCAGGCTGTGCAGGGGAGCCCAGTAATGGTGACAAAGTAAAGGTGGGCTTCAGCATCTGTTACACAGGGGTTGCTGCTGAAAAGGGACGCCCGATGGGCGACGGTATATTGGATTGCATGAAATATGTCAATGAGGAACTAAACGGAGTCGATGGGCATCAGATTGAGATAATATGGCGTGATAACCAATACGATGCTGCTAAAGCAGGCACTATTATTAGTGAGTTAATGAACAAAGGCTGTTTGTTTTTCACCACCAACAGTTCCAAAATGATGGGAGCATCCATGGAAATTGCCAACCGCGCTGAATTCGCTGGATTCTCTGTTTTCAGCGCCCCAGCACTCACTCACCCACCGCAGCATATCTATGGGCAGATGCCTGATTATGGCGATGATTGGGCCGCCTTTGCCAGATATTATCTGGACAACATCTGGCAGGGAACTGGAAAACCTAAGATGGCGCTGCACCTGTTGAATAACCCCACTGGTTATGGAGCCAGAGATGCAGCTCGAGCCTTAGCTGACGATATGGGAATTGATATTGTAGCTACCGAGGAGCACACTGCAACAACCATATCTGAAATAGAAAGTCTGACCAGAATTAGGACACTAAATCCTGATATCCTGTACATATCCAGCACTCCACAACCTACTTCAATCATTATAAAGAATGCTGTGGAATTGGATATGTATCCGGGCATCACTATTGCCTGTGGCCATGCTGGCCTCACCAGTGTTTTAACTGACCTGGCTGGAGCCAACTCCGAAGGAGTCTATGGTGTTTTCCCCACTGCAAACTGGGGCGACGATGTGCCAGCTATGGCTAAGATGACTGAATACTGCCAGAACTACCACCCTGACGATTACGGCAACATGGATTACATTACCACATGGGCAGAGGGTTTAATCGTGGCCGAGATTTTGAGGTTGTCAATAGAGAATGTGGGAATTGACAACCTGACCCCGCAAGCAGTTGAAGAATATGGCTTCAAAAAGCTAGACAATTTTGACGTTGGTGGTTTACATGGCGCGGTAAGCTATAGCCCGGGCGACAATCGATTAAGCAAGTCAGTCAGGGTTTTCCAAGTACAGAATGGCGAAATTGTGCCTATCAGTGGTTGGGTAGAAGCGCTGTTGATAAAATACGAAGATTTTGAGTGGTTCGGTAAATAAATAACCTAGGTGAGAGCCTCTGTTACTGATAAGAGGCTCTCACCTAAATAAGGCCTGACATGCTTAAATTAAATAACGTAGAGGTTGCTTATCTTAATGTTATACGAGTGCTTCATGGTGTTTCTCTAAATGTAGAGGAAGGCTCAATTGTTGCCCTGCTTGGAGCCAACGGCGCCGGTAAAAGCACCACACTCAAGGCGATATCAGGACTACTTCACGCCGAGGAGGGGGAAATAACCGATGGTAATATCGAGTGGAACGACAAAAGAATAGATAGAAAAAACGCCGAAGAGATAGGTAAACTGGGTATCATACAGGCACTTGAGGGACATCGCATCTTCGAACACCTCACGACAGAAGAAAATCTACAGGTGGGAGCTTATCAACGCAAAGACCGTCATGCCATAAAACAGGACCTGGACATGGTTTATGACTACTTCCCCCGGCTCAAGACCCATAGGCGTAATACCGCTGGTTACCTTTCCGGAGGAGAGCAACAAATGCTGGTTATCGGTAGAGCCATGATGGCTACGCCCAAATTAATGATGCTCGACGAACCATCACTTGGTCTGGCACCATTGTTAGTTGAGGAAATATACCACATTATCGAGCGATTCAATGTCGAGCACAAAACATCAGTCCTGCTTGTTGAACAGAACGTTAGAATTGCTTTAAGCATTGCTCAATATGGTTATGTTATGGAAAATGGTCGAGTCGTGCTCGATGGTACAGCCAACTTCCTGAAAAACAACGAAGATGTGAAGGAATTTTATATAGGGCTATCTGCCATGGGCACAAAGAAGAGCTACAGAGCAGTAAAACATTACAAGAGGCGAAAACGATGGCTATAACAGGAAATAAAAATGAATTCTTTGACGAGCTGGAGATAATGGCTACTGAGACAAGAAAAGCCTATCTAAACAAGAAATTGAGTGAGGCGATCAAACATGCTTACTACCATGCTCCTGCTACCAGGGAGATATTTGACAGAGCCAAAATCAATCCAGCCGAAATCCGTACAACGAGAGATCTGCAAGAATTACCCATCACCCGGAAGGCTGACCTCATAGAGCTACAAAAGCAAAGACCACCCTATGGAGGTTTTCTTACTATTCCTCCTGAAGATGTTGACCGTGTGTTTATCTCCCCAGGTCCGATTTATGAGCCACTTCACACCGGGTCTATCAAATGGTTTGCAAAATCTTTCTATGCCGCCGGGTTTAGAAAGGGAGATGTAGTCATTAACACATTTACCTACCATATGTCTCCAGCCGGCGTCCTATTCCACGAAGCCCTGAGAGACTGTGGTGCTACTGTTGTCGTTATGGGCACAGGCAGTACCGAAATTCAAATTAAGACTATGTATGATTTAGAGGCTACTGGCTTTGTAGGCACGCCCTCTTTTTTAATGAACATCATTAGAAAGGCGGAAGAGATGGGACATGATTTTCGACAGGATTTTACCCTTAAGCATGCCTGGTTTACAGGCGAGATGCTTCCGCCCTCATCTCGAGAAATCATGGAAAAGGACTATCGGATCTCCACCACACAGGCTTACGCAGTGACTGAGCCAGGCGGTGCCATCGCCTATGAATGCAGCAATAAATCGGGCATGCACCTCATGGACGAATATATAGTCGAAATAGTGAGTCCCGAGACAGGAGAACAGCTAGGTTCGGGAGAGATAGGCGAAATAGTGGTAACTCCGATCCACAATAAAGCCTGGGGGCTGGTGCGCTTTGGCACTGGTGATATGTCATCATATACTACCGAACCCTGTCCCTGTGGCAGGACAGCCAACAGACTAGTCGCAATTATCGGCAGGACAAGTGACGCAGTTAAAGTGAGAGGTATGTTCATCGTTACCAGGCAAGCCGAACAGGCAATTCTTGGTTTAAAATCAATTTCCAAATTCCAAATAGTAATCAGGCGCAAGGGACAACGAGACGAAATGACTCTCAAAATCGAGTTGAAAGACGAAGCAATAAACAGAGAGGAATTAGCCAGTGATTTAAATAGAGGCTTCCAGAATCTATGTCGAGTTAAGATAGATAAAATTGAATTTGTGGGCAAAGGGATCATTCCGGAAGAACATCAACAGGTAATAGATGAAAGAACATGGAAGTGAGCCAGCCACATTTGTTAAAGTTATTCCCCTTTCCCCAGGTAAGCTGCTATAACCTGAGGGTTGGCTTTAATTTCGTCTGGAGTGCCTTCGGCAATTTTGCGTCCAAAATCGAGGACCACAATTCTGTCAGCTAAATCCATGACTACACCCATATCGTGCTCGACTAAAACGATACACGTAACACCGTCCTTTAAAACCACAGCCTCACTATAAGTATCTCCCTGCCCTTCAAATATATCAACGATAAATCGAGCGATGTCTTCCTTCTCCTCAAGGTTCATTCCTGCCATTGGTTCGTCGAGGAGCAGGATTTTTGGGTCCAAAGCCAATGCCCTGCCCAATTCAACTCTCTTGCGCATTCCATAGGGGAGTGTAGCAACGATTTTCTTTCTAATCGGCTCTATTTCTAAAAAATCAATAATGTCTTCTACCACCTTACGATGCTCAATTTCCTCCTTACGAGCCCGACCGAAATATAGTGCGCCGCTAATAAAATTCTGTTTCATAAGAATATGCCTGGCAGCCATTATATTATCCAGTGTGTTTAACCCAGTGTAGAGTTCGATATTCTGAAAAGTTCTGGCTAGGCCGAGGTGAGCTGCCTTATCGGGATGGATACGAGTAATATCCTGGCCTTCATAATATATTGCTCCATTTTGCGGCTTATAGAAACCATTTATGCAATTCAGCAAGCAAGTTTTGCCGGCACCATTAGGGCCTATGATTGCCAGGATCTCATTATCTCTTATATCCACGCTCACATCATCGAGAGCGTTCACCCCATTGAAGGAAAGAGAGAGATTCTCAATCTGTATCTTCACGTGGTTTTCATTGCTCATTTCTAATAACTTCTATCCCATTAAGAGGTGCAATTATTTATCTACTTATCTACAGATTTATCCTGGTCGTTCTTTCTTTGCTTCTTCAGAAAGTAGCTTTTCCTTATATTGAATCACCCTGTGGCACCCCAGGCCTGTACATTCCAGTTGCCTTTTTAGCTGCTTACTCTTCTTCTTCAATAAATTAAGCGCATCTTTATCTGGTTCAGCATATTTTGTGTAGCCAGTACATTCGACTGACCAATCCCTGTGCACCGATAACGTTACTTCATCATCTACCGCATCACAATAAACAGTAGTTGTTGTTAGCTGCCAATTCGTCATGCCTATTTCAATCTGCTCCTCATTAGCAACACAATATTAGCATCGTCCAAGCTGAGATTCAATAACTGCCCACGTTAGCATAACCTTCAATATACACATAATCCTCTCCTCAGGTGGGCATGCGCATTTTCCTTTAATATATACAGGATGTTTCAATTACGGCTTCGATAGCAGTATCTTGTCTATAAGTATTTTGTGTATCTATCCATCGCCAAGACTAGCTTAGGCCTTGGTGCTTTTCTAACAAAAAGATTAGCAATTGACAAATTTGAACCGTCTATGCTAGCATTGCCTGCAAAATTAAATATGAGGAAAGGCTGAGAACGAGATTAGTACAGCTCAGAACAGAGTTCAGAGAGTCGGGTTAGCTGCGAACCGATACTTATGTAGAGTTGGAATGGGCTCGGGAGCTGCAGGCCGAAAAGCTTATAGCTTAGTAGGTTTCGCCGCAGAGGGTAGCGTAATCACAACCCAGGGTATAGAGATACAAAAGGGATGAACTGGCTCTGTACCTCAAAAAGAGATGGCCGCAATCCTCTCCCTTAATTGAGGAACGGTTAAGTAGGGTGGCACCGTGAAGGCTAAAGCCTCTCACCCCTTCGGGTGGGAGGCTTGTTATTTTACATTATTGGAGGTACGAATATGCTTAACATATTAAAAACATGGCCCCCGCGGGGGCATATAGCGGTATTAAAATTTAAAGGTTGAAAATTGAAAAGAATTTAAACAGAAAAGGAGATGAAAATGGACAAACGAACAAAGTTTACCTTAAGCGAAGAGGAAATGCCTCGATACTGGTATAACATTCAGGCAGATTTACCAGAACCGTTAGCACCAGTTTTGCATCCAGCTACAGGAAAACCAATAGCGCCCGAAGACCTGGCTCCCCTATTCCCCATGGAGTTAATAAAACAAGAAGTGAGCACTGAACGCTGGATCGAAATCCCCGATGAAGTGTTAGATGTATATCGACTATGGAGGCCCACAACCCTGTATCGAGCACACAGGTTAGAGAAAACTCTGGATACACCAGCCAAGATATTCTACAAATATGAGGGATCAAGCCCGCCAGGAAGCCACAAGCCTAACACTGCTGTGGCTCAAGCCTACTATAATAAGCAAGAAGGAATTAAACGTATCAGCACCGAGACTGGCGCTGGGCAGTGGGGAAGCGCTTTATCATTCGGCGGTTCCTGCTTCGACCTCGAGATTAAGGTCTATATGGTCAAGATTAGCTATGACCAAAAACCTTATCGCCGCATTATGATGGAGACATGGGGAGGTAAGTGTGTGCCCAGCCCCAGCCCAGATACCAACGTGGGACGAGACATGTTGGCAAAAGATCCCGATTGCCCTGGCAGCTTAGGTCTGGCCATTAGCGAGGCAGTAGAGGACGCTGTATCTCGCGACGATACACATTATGCCTTGGGCAGCGTGCTTAACCATGTTTTGCTGCATCAAACCATTAATGGCTTAGAGACAAAAAAGCTAATGGAGAAAATAGGGGTTTATCCCGACATCATTGTAGGTTGTATTGGTGGCGGCTCAAACTTCGCCGGCCTGTTTTTGCCTTTCGTCAAGGATAAAATCGACGGGACAAAACCTGACCTGCGCATTATCAATGTCGAACCCACAAGCTGTCCTACCATGACAAAAGGGCCATATGCCTACGATTTTGGCGATGAAGCTGGCCTCACTCCTCTGCTCAAGATGTTCACACTGGGACATGGATTCTTCCCGCCTCCAATTCATGCAGGAGGGTTGCGCTATCACGGAATGGCTCCCATCATCTGCCACCTGCATAAACTAGGATTCGTTGAAGCCAGAGCTGAGCACCAGCTCGGCACCTTCAAAGCAGGTGTAACCTTTGCTCGCACCGAGGGCATTATCAGTGCCCCCGAACCAAACCATGCCATTAAGGTAGTTATTGATGAAGCCCTTAAGTGTCGCGAATCCGGTGAAGCAAAAACTATATTGCTGGCCCACAGTGGCCATGGCCACGTCGATATGGCTGCCTATGACGCCTACCTCTCAGGCAAACTTCATGACTACGAATATCCCGATGAGAAGATAAAAGAGGCATTAGCTCAGTTACCAAAGACAGGATAAAAAGGAAACAGTGGGGGCCATGGCAAGTATTTACTATGGCCCCCACTTACAGATACGGCTCTTACATAGTAAGGCTAAAATTGGATAGCCTCTATTTGATAAACTGCTAAGGCATCCTTCTTGCCCCTCCCTTTACAAATGAAAAGCATGTATATAATATTCATATAATGGAACTGGCGTTCACTGGGTTGCCATTGTTCTGAGATTGTAAGAAGAGAATATTCCCCATGTATGGTGTTAGTAAATGATAAAGATAGCAGTAGATACAATGGGTGGCGACTATGCACCTGAAGAAATAATTAAGGGGGCAATCATAGCTGCACAAAAAGGGGATGTGCAAATCTTGCTGGTTGGACCTATAGAAGTGATTGATAAGGAACTGGCCAAGTACGACATCTCTCACCTCCCTATCAGCCGTGTTAAAGCTAACGGAGCCATCAAGGAAGGTGAATCTCCTGCATTTGCTATCCGACGTAACCCCGATGCCTCTATAGCTGTGGCAACGAAACTGATAAAAGCAGGTACAGCAGACGCACTTGTTAGTGCTGGCTCTACTGGAGCAACATCCGTCAGCGCCATAAATATACTTGGTATGCTGCCAGGGTTGAGGCGACCCACAGTTTGCGTGCCACTTATCGGGCTTGCTCCAAACACAGTCCTGGTAGACGGTGGAGCCAATATCGATTGCAAGCCACATCACCTGCTGTCTTTTGCAATTATAGGCTGTGTTTACGCCAAAAAGTTACTTAACATCGCCAGACCCAAAGTAGCACTGCTAAGCATCGGCGTCGAAGCAGGTAAGGGCACCAGGTTAATTCGAGAGAGCCATCAACTCCTCGAGAATAGCAATCTCGATTTCATTGGCAATATTGAAGGGTACGACGTCCTTAGCGAGCAGTGCAATGTGATTGTCTGCGATGGCATCGTAGGTAACGTATTAATGAAATTCTATGAAAGCATGGGACGCTATTTCGTTGGATGGCTAAAAGCTAAATTGGGCAACGTGCCACTGGGTGGGTCGGTCAAGAAACTACTTGACCAGATGATTTCGTTCACTGTAATGACTAAAAACGAAAGTGATGGTGGGGGCTTGCTCTGGGGTGTTGATGGTGCTGTTCACCTGTTACACGGGAAAAGCAAGGCATATCAAGTAAACAAAACAATAGCAAAAGCAAAATACGCAGTTGAAATTGGCTTAATTGCTTCTTTGAAAATAGAACTAAGTACAATTGGAAGTGAATTTTTTCCCACAGGATAACTTTCACATCTTCATAGCCAGATCTTATATCTGTCGGCTTTCAATTCTTCGGCTATCATGCCACTGCGAGAATATGGTAGGAATAGTGATTTTTCAGACAATAATGATAGTGCTATAATAAATTCCGCAGCCGAAATGTTAAAGAAATTCAGATATGTCTTTATCGCGTTAACGCTAATAATCTTCACTACAGTTTTCTGCAGTTGCTCTTTTTCTTTGCCGTGGATACCTGCTTCACCTTCAACCAGCAACTCAACTGAGTCTACTACTGAATCCAGCGCTGAATCTACTATTCCTGAATGGACGTTCCCTTCAGAAAACTCCCGCTCAGCTCAACCATTACCCGATATTACCAGCGTTGTTACTGAAGCAATCCCCTCCGTCGTCTCTGTTACTACTGAGATGACTGTTTATGATATTTTCAATGAAGCGCACAAACAAACTAGCGCTGGGTCTGGTTTCCTGATTCATAGTGAAGAAGGAGACGAAGGATATATCATTACTAATAACCATGTGGTGCAAGCTGCCAAAAGCGTGCGGGTGAAACTATCCGATGGCAGAAGTTTTCCTGCTGACGTGGTAGGAACCGACACCTTGACTGATCTGGCAGTGCTCAAAATAGATGCAACTGAATTGCCTTACGCTCACCTGGGCAATTCAGAAGTGCTTGCCATAGGTGATTGGGCGGTGGCTATTGGCAATGCTCTTGGGGAAGGCATATCAGCAACTCACGGTATTGTCAGCCGTCTGGATGTCGAAATCAGTGTCCAGGGAAATGTTCTCCGTGGCTTAATTCAAACTGATGCGCCTATAAATCCTGGCAATAGTGGAGGACCACTAGTGAATATATCAGGGGAAGTAATAGGCATAACCAGCGTTAAAATGGCTACCGCTGGGGTAGAAGGTATGGGTTATGCCATAAGTATTAATAGCGCTAAGCCCGTCATTAAGACTTTAATTGAGCAGGGGTATGTATCTCGCCCATGGTTGGGAGTAGCTTTATACACTGTAGACACTTATATCGCTGCTGCTAACGACCTTTCAGTTGATAAAGGAGTATTTATTGTAGAACTGGTTGGGGGCAGCCCAGCCGACATTGCTGGGTTAAGAGAAGGAGATGTTATCGTCCGCTTCGAAGGTAAAAAGATAGTCAATGTAGATGACATGGTACAGGCTATCCATAATTGTCAGATTGGGCAAAAGGTAGAAATAACCTTTTTCAGAGGCGAAAGCAGCAAAACAGTGTGGGCACAATTACAAGAGAGCCCAGCTCCGCAGGATTAATCCACTCTCTTCACTGCCAGCAAAACATCACTACCCAAAATACGATGTTTCTCAGTATGAGACCCATCGGGAGGAAGGCCATCGACAAGTTCTTGGGATAAAGTTTCCCGCTTGATATAATCTGCAAAATCAGATATAACCCGTTTAACTGCATCTTCTCCTTGATAATGGGCTACAATGGATTCAGCGACATCAAAATTGGCGGCACGGCGCATAACCTGAATATACCTCACAATTTCCCTGCTTATCCCCTCTGCAGTCAGCTCTGGCGTCAATTCGGTGTTTATAGCTACCCAACGTCCTCCATCAACAGCCACATTATAACCAGATACTTCTAAGAATGATTCTTCAAAGGCGAATTCTATATTTTTGACATTTATCTCCTCTTTTATTTCAGCGGCCAATTTGACCAGGGCATCTGATTCCTCTTTGGATTCCACCATGGCTATGGCTTTTGCCAGAGGTTGGCGTACTTTGATTCCTGCCTTCGCACGTGCTGCTCTACCTAAACTTGATATCCTCCTGATCAGGTTAACTTCCCTGTTCAGCTTATCATCTATTTTAGCTTCATCAGCTAAAGGAAAATCAGTCAGGTGCACGCTTTCTTTAGTTTCAATAGCAACAGAGCGGACCAGGTTTTGATAGAGCTCCTCAGCGATAAATGGTGTAAAAGGCGCTAAAAGTTGAGATAGGGTTACCAGACACTGGTGTAATGTAGTATAAGCCGCCGTCTTATCGGCGTCATTCTCGCTTTTCCAGAATCGGCGTCGATTGCGCCTCACGTACCAATTAGAAAGGCTATCGATAAAGCCCTGGATATTACGCGCTGCCGAAGTGGGTTCATAACTATCCAGTGCCTCAGTCACCTCAACTATAAGCATATTAAGTTCCGAAACAATCCAATTATCCAGGTCGGTAAGCGATACTGAAATTGAAGGCTGGGGAACAAAGTGGTCAATGTCGGCATAGAGAACAAAGAAGGAATACACATTCCATAAAGTAAGCAAAGTTTTCCGCATACTATCATTGAGCATTCGTGAAGAGAAACGATGAACATTTTCCGCTGGCGCAGAAGTCAATAAATACCAGCGGAGAGCGTCGGCACCATATTCATTAATCACCGTAGCGGGGTCGATTACATTGCCTTTAGTTTTACTCATTTTCTCACCACGCGCATCGACAACATGCCCCAGGCAAATCACATTTTTGAAGCAAGGTTTACCAAACAGCAAGGTAGATATAGCATGCAAGCTATAGAACCAGCCCCGCGTTTGGTCGATAGCTTCACAGATAAAATCAGCAGGAAAATTTTGTTCAAAGTGGTCTTCATTCTCGAAAGGGTAATGCCATTGGGCTACAGGCATAGCCCCTGAATCAAACCAACAATCAGCCACTTCAGGGACACGGCGTAACTCACCGCCGCATTCAGAACAAGTAAAAATAACCTCATCCACATAGGGGCGATGTAAATCTAAAATTCCATCCAGGCCACTGACATTTGGCTTTGCTCTCAATTCATCAACACTGCCAACACATTCATAATTGCCACAAGTAGCACAGAGCCAAATATTAAGAGGTGTTCCCCAATACCTTTCCCTGGAAAAAGCCCAATCAACATTACTTTCTAACCAACCGCCAAAACGGCCATGTTTAATATGGTCTGGATGCCAACTTATTTCCTCATTTCCAGAAATAAGTTTATCTTTTACTGCCGTCGTCTTGATATACCAAGCTAATTTGGCGTAATAGAGAACAGGCGCACCGCATCTCCAGCAAAAGGGATAGGTATGAGTGATTTTCCCACTACTGCAAAGCAAACCACGTGATTTGAGGTTATCAAGAATAGCAGGATCAGCATCTTTAACAAATTTCCCCGCAAAAGGATAACTACCAGTGACTTTTCCCTCCAGGTCCACGGGCTGAACGAAATCAAGGCCATTATTCATTCCCGCATCGAAATCAACTTCACCAAAAGCAGGAGCCATATGGACGATGCCCGTCCCCTCTTCCAGAGAGACAAAATCAGTGCCAACTATCGGATAGGTCAAATCTTTCTTTGCTGTCTGCATATTCAGAGAAGGCAAGCTCTTGCGATCCACGCCAAAATCATGTGGGTTAAACAAAGGTTCATATTCAAGATTTAGGAGGCTATTGCCCGATATAATACCCACTTCCTCATAATCCACAAGTTCAGCATGCGCTACACGTTCTCTGGCCAGAATAAGATAATCCTCTTTCCCTTCCATCACACTGTACTCGGCACCGGGAGCCACTGCCAATGCAGTATTACCAGGCAAAGTCCATGGAGTAGTTGTCCATGCAAGAAAGTAAGCAGGCTTCTCAGCCAAAGATGAAGGCTCAAGAATAGAGCAAATGTCCGAATCCTGTTTCAATAACGAAGGGGCATGCAGTTTGAACTTTATGTAAACCGAAGGGTCTTCAGTGTCATCTTGGTAGCCAAGGGATATTTCATGAGAACTGAGCGAGGTGCCACATCTGGGGCAATGTGGAGTTACTTTATACCCCTGGTAAATTAAACTATTATCCCACAATTTCTTTATCATCCACCAGCAAGATTCGATATAGTTATTATTCAAGGTTATATAAGGGTGTTCTATATCTACCCAATAACCCATGCGCACAGTCATGTCATCCCATTCTTTGATGTATTGAAAGACATTTTCCCTGCACTTCTGGTTAAAGCGAGCTATACCATATTCCTCAATTTCAACCTTGCTGGTAAAACCAAGAGAGCTTTCCACCTCAAGCTCCACAGGTAATCCATGGGTATCCCATCCTGCCTTACGTGGCACGCGATAACCCTTCATGGTCTTGTATCGACAAATGATATCTTTGAATAAGCGAGATAACACATGGTGAATACCTGGTTTGCCATTAGCTGTAGGAGGGCCCTCATAAAAAGTAAAATTCGGTGCCCCCCTCCTCATTTCGAGGCTTTTGTCAAAAATACCATGCTCGTCCCAAAAACGGAGGGTTTGCTGTTCTATCTGGGGAAAATTGGCCTTGTTATCTACCTTATGGAACATGAATTAGCTTCTTTTCAATGAGATGACTACTTTTCTGTCCGCACCTTCACCTGTGCTGTGAGTAACGACATCAGGATGATCAGTTAAAGCTAAATGAATAATACGACGTTCGGCAGGCGGCATCGGGTCAAGAGCTATGGAACTCCGCTTTACTTTCACCTGCTCTGCTACCCTCCAGGCCATCTCGTCCAAAGAATCGTAACGTCTCTTCCTATACCCACAAACATCAATATTCAATGGCAACCAGGCTTTCACTCGCTCACTCACTATAAGTCTAACAACATATTCCAAGCAATCTAAGGTCTGGCCATGTCTACCAATTAAAATGCCCAGGTCATCGCCTTCAATATCCAAAGCTACTCGCGTCTCCTTCTCCGACATATCAACAGTGCCTGTTAGCCCCATTAGCCTGAGCAAAGTTTCCAGCACCTCTACAGCCACCTGAGTATCCTTCCCCTGTGTAGCTGACAATTCAACCTTCACCACAGCTTCCTCACCACCTATTCCAAGAATTCCTGACTTACCCTCTCTAATAACTGTTACCTCAAGTTGATCACGGTTTACGCCTAATTGTTCTTCTGCCTTCTCGATTGCCTGCTCCACAGTCGCAGCAGTTATTTCCATTTCTTCTTCTTTCATTTTACAAAATCTCGATTCTGCCGGCTTGTTTCAACCAAGCAATGTTTTCTCTGTCACACCTTCCTGCTACCTTGCTTTATCATATGGCTGTGTTGTGGAGGCCGGTAGCAGATAACCCCAACCACCACCAATGAAATACTGAGTCACAACGCCAATTGCATTGGAAATCAGCCAATAGAGGGCTAAGCCACAGGGAAACATCAAAGCAAACATACCAAACATAAGCGGCATCATCAACAACATCATACTACTTTGTGATCGCTGTTTAGGATCGGTGGATGGAGCAGTCGTCATTTTTTGCTGCACCCACATTGTACCACCAACTAAAATAGCTAAAACCAAACCGCCAATCCCCGAAGCACTTCCCTGTTGTCCAAGATCAAGTCCCAAAAAATAACTATTCAGAGGAATTGCGCTGTTTACTATTTCCCATGAATAAAGGTGCTGCGCCAGATCAAGTAAATTCTCGGGGGCAGTAGCCAGTGTTCTTATAACAGACTGGTAAAGGGCAATCCAGATAGGAAACTGGACTAACATGGGCCATACACAACCTGCAGGATTAACACCAGCCTCCTTGTAGATTTTCGCCATTTCTTGCTGAAGTTTCTGTTTATTCCTACCATACTTCTTTTGCAGTTCCTTAATTTTAGGCTGCATGCTTTGCAATGATTTGGTAGAACTGAGCTGTCTTAAAGTAAGAGGCAACAGTGCCAGGCGGACTATAACGGTGAGAATGATAATAGCCAGTCCAACCCCTATCTCTTCAGGCAAACTACTGGCTAAAGCAACCAACCCATTAAGCATTGGGTCAAGGATAATCAAATTCCACAAATTCACCATGTTAACAAACCTTTACTCAATCTCGAGGGAAAATTTCCAACTTATTTTCCCCCGAGCAATATCCACAGCATAGAGATAATTATTTTGAGCACAAATATAGGCTATGCCATCCTGTACACAAATATGTCCCTTGATAGAAGCATCAATAGATGGCCTCTCGGTGTTCTGTGGGTCATCAGGATTATTAATTCGCCTTCCGTCACCGGTTTGCGCATTAACAAGGTATACATCACCAGATTCGCAAGTCACCACTAATAAATCACCTGCCATGGCTGGCGAAGAAACGATGCTACTCCCAGCATCGAATTCCCATAATTCGCCACCACTCCTGCCATTAATAGCATACAATTTACCATCAAGACAGCCAGCATAAACAATATCACCATCGACTACTGGAGCTGCCCAAAACCAATTGCCGCCAGCGAATTCCCACAGTGGCTTGTCATGGCCCACTTTCACAGCATAGAGATTGCGGTCAAATGAGCCTGCAAATATAGTACTCCCATAAAGCACTGGAGCCGAGACAAATCCTACTTCTGCTTCAAAGACCCATGGCAATAAACTGCCATCGCTGGCCGACAAAGCATAGATATGGCCATCAAAAGTAGCCACATAAACCGTAGCTCCATCAACCAGTGGAGTTGTCCATAACTTGCCATCTAGAGGAGCAGACCTCCACTTTTCATCGCCATAAGCCATGTCCAGTGCATAGATCCTGCTATCCGAACTACACACGTAAACAGTGTCATTAGCTATTACAGGGCTGCCCACAATAGGTTCTATAGTGTCATCCGTCCTGGGGTAAGTCCACTCTCCGTCTTTCGCCTGTGGAAAGGGCAAATTCTGGCTCCTGATTAGAGGGTTCAGCATTAAAACCTTGCCGTTGTATATGCCAACACAGACCATGCCGTTAGATGTAACAGGTTTGCCATACATAACAACCGGAACAGATGAGCTGCCACACAACGTACCCCTGGAAGGCAAAGTGAAAGTGAAAGGCCATTCTCCACTGGACGAAGAGGGAAACGATAAGTCCTGGTCACGCGCCGAAGGGTCTATCGCCATTATTTTGCCATCTGTGGAACCTAAATAGAGAATTCCATCAGAAGATACGACCCCTGAGAATCCTTGCGGTTTGGATTGCCCACCCATACAACCACCAGCACTTAAGGCAAGTAGACAAAAAATTCCCAGAGCAATTAACGTTTTGATTTTCATTTCAATACACTAAACAACAAGCTAAGGCACAGGGTCATAGCCACCTTCAGAAAACGGGTTACAGCGAGCCAACCGCTTAAGTACCAGCCAGCTGCCTTTAGAAAATCCGTATTTCTCAAGGGCGAGACAGGCATAGTGAGAACATGTAGGCTGGAAGCGACAAGAATGAATAGTAACTTCTGATATCGTTACCTGATACAATTTAATTAACTTTAGCGCTAGTTGTCTCACCACTTCCTTATAATAGACGTGCTCGAGATAATAATCCAGCTATCGCTTTTTCAAGCTGATGGTAATCAGTATCAACTGCTCGTCGCCGAACAATAAAGACAATATCCCATCCTGGTTTTAGTAATTTTGAACCTACTATCTGTCTAAACAATCTCTTCAGTCGATTGCGCTGTACCGCTTTGCCCACTTTCTTAGTTATCGCAAAACCATATCTGCTTAAGTCCAATCCATTGGACAGCACCTTCATCACAATTAACCTGTCTATATATGTGCTCCCCTTCTGATAAACCAGCGCATACTGCGCTTTCTTAGTTAAAGCCCAGGAAGCTTTCATAAAGGCACGGCTAAACTGGCGTTAACCTCCATCGCCCCTTAAGACGTCGTGCCTTAAGCACTCTTCTACCGCCGCGAGTAGCTATCCTGGCACGAAATCCCAGCTTACGCTTGCGAGGAATTTTTTTTGGTTGATAAGTACGCTTTGGCATATGCAGTTATCTTAAAACATCGGTCGCCGTAAGCCCACGCCACCCGTTTCCCAGATATGGTTTGGTGCATACGGTAATAGAGCTAAAAACCGAGCTCTCTTTATAGCTTGCGCCAATTTCCGCTGGTGTTTAGCGCAAGCTTTAGTTCTCCGACGCGATCCGATTTTACCACGGCTGGAGATATATTGAGATAAAGCAGAGGCATTTCTATAATCTATGGTTGCTTTCCCTGTGCAAAAAGGGCAAACCGCCGGTTTACGAATAAAATTCCTCCGCCTTCTTACATTTCTACCGTTACCTCTACTGCTACTACTATTGCTAACCAATTTGCAACTCCTCGAAATTAATTAAAAGGTACATCCCCAGGTTCAATCTCCCCATCTTCTGGAAGAGAAGCCAACACACGTTTACCAAGAAAAATTACCCGGTTCGCCCCGACCTCAATGCTAACGTGCTTCTGTCCATCTTGCCCTTCCCAATTGCGGGTACGCAATCTTCCCTCAACATAAACCTGACGCCCTTTAGCCAAAAACTGATTGCATTGCTCAGCCAGTTTACGCCACGTAATTATCTTAAACCATTCCGTTTCTTCCTTCGCCTCTCCACTGGACGTGGTATAACGATAATTGGTAGCTATATTAAAAGAAGTCACTGCATTACCGTCTGGTGTATAACGCATTTCGGGGTCAGCACCTACATTACCTATGAGGATAATCTTATTCAGGCTCGCCATCTGTTACTCCTCCCATTTTTCTTTGTACCTTCACTACGAGATGTCTCAGAATCTCCTTCGAGGCTCTAAGGTTCTTCTCAAGTTCCTTAAGCAATCCTGGCTCCAGTTCGAAAAGGGTCGAACTATAGTCAGCCTCTTTAAATTTCTTTATAGAGTAAGCTAGCTTCCTTCTTCCCCAGTGCTTCGTCTCCCCTGCAACTCCTCCCCCATCGCTAATAAGTTGATTCACCTTATCCATGACTCCTGATACTTCTCCTTCATCAACTTCAGGGCTAATTAATATCACTAATTCGTAATTACTCATTTAAACACCAAAAAATAAATTTCTCCTCATTATAACATGCTACCACCCATAATTTAAGCGAAGGCCCAACGACACAGGCAAACCACATTCCATCATTCTCTTTTGGGTAGCCTCTATATCATATCCAACTCGATAATGGTGGACAGCTTGAACATCGCTATCATAAAGAGCATAACTGGCCCTTGCGTCGCCATCACGAGGTTGACCTACAGCTCCAGGATTAATAATTAAACGATGGTCTTCCTGTTCCAGCTTCATTGTATCAGGAATCCCTGCCGCAAAGCAATTGCCATTTTTGTCCTGTCGAAAAACCCGCGGTATATGAGAATGCCCTATAAGACAAAATTTGCTGTCAAAATAGCTGAAATTATCGTTAGCATCGACCGCTGAAATCAAGTATTCCCTGAGAGGCTGCCGTGGGCTACCATGGACCAGGGTAAAATTGCCCTGTGTTAATTTGACAGCAAGGTTCTGTAAATAATCTACATCCTCGATGGCTAGTTGTCTTGCTGTCCACTGGCAAGCTCTGGCAGCATCAGAATTAAGACTCGCAATATCAATCCTTCCAATGGCAACATAATCATGATTGCCAGCAACGCACATGTTTTTATATTGCTGCAGGAGTTTAATGCAGGCATGAGGTTCAGGGCCATACCCCACTATATCCCCCAAACACCATATCTCATCAAAGCCCCCTCTGGTTTCCATATCCTCGAGCACGGCCTGGAAAGCAGCCAGATTAGCATGGATATCGCTGAGAATGGCATATCTCATGATGGCAAACTATAGCATCTCTATGATAGATTGTGCATTTGTTCAATTTAGAGGAAAAACAGGATATGCTCTCTCCCACCAAGTAGTGGTGGGGTTTACCCACGTCTCATTTTTGCTATGGCGCACAGGGGATTATTAAAGTTGAAGCTACGTCAAAGCTAATGTTATACTTCCAAAAGTGAAACTATCAGAGTTTGGTGAATTTGCTTTAATCGAACTTATACATGATATCACTGGCAAATTCAAGAACACTAAACAAAGTTCCTGGCAACAACTTCTAATAGGTATTGGCGATGACGCTGCCGCATGGCAAGGCGATAGCCATATACAATTGGCTACTACGGATAGCATGGTCCAAGGAACTCACTTCGACTTAAACAATATCACATGGGAGGAACTTGGTTGGAAAGCACTGGCAGTAAATTTAAGTGATATAGCTGCTATGGGTGGCACCCCAAAATACGCACTGCTCTCTTTAGCTCTGCCCGGCGAACTTGAAGTAGAGAATGTCGCTCAGTTTTGTCATAGTGTGGCATCCCTGGCTGCAAAATTTGGTGTAGCTATAGTTGGAGGAAATATCAGCACTGCTCCTAACATAGTTATAAACATCACCGTATTCGGCAGTGCAAAAACCAGGTCAATACTGAAAAGGTCGACGGCTACACCTGGCGAACAGATAGCCGTTACAGGAAATTTGGGTCTATCAGCAGCAGGTCTGAAAATGTTTAAGGAAAAAATTAGTCTTGATGCTCAAGTTGCGGGAATCCTGAGAAAAGCCCACCTGCAACCTGTGCCCAAAATAAAAGAGGGGCAGATTTTAGCCCAGCACGGAGTCAAGACCGCTATAGACATAAGCGACGGACTCATTGCTGACCTTGAACATATATGTGAGGCAAGTAAAGTCGGTGCCAAAATCAAAGTAGTGCAACTTCCTGTACATCCCATGGTTAAGGCTAATTTCCCTGACTACCATGAGTTAGCTTTATATGGCGGAGAGGATTACGAGCTACTTTTCACCGCCGACAAGAACATCATTGTCCAGGTCAGGAAAGCTCTAAATTATCCCATAACCATAATCGGTGATATAGTAGAAGAAGGCCTTCCAGACAGAGTAACCCTACTGGACCACAAAGGAAACACCATCCCTGCTAGCAATAGAGGTTGGGAGCACTTTAGAAGTGAAACCCTTTAAGATAAATTCGTATGATTCAGAGCAAACTCGACTTTTAGGAAGCCATTTAGGCAAGCTGGCTCAAAAAGGTGACGTTTTCCTCCTCATGGGTGATTTAGGAACAGGCAAGACTTGCCTTACCCAGGGTATTACACAGGGGTTAGGCGCAAAGGAATCTGCTCTCAGTCCGTCTTTTGTTATAGTCAGGCAGTATCACGGCAGACTGCCCCTGTATCACATTGACCTCTATCGCCTTGACCACATCGAGGAAATCGCTAATTTAGGATTGGATGAATATCTATATAGCGACGGAATCTGTGTAATTGAATGGCCAGAAAAAGGATTACAATTACTACCCGAGAGTAATTTACTTATAAAACTAAGTTACGCCCCAGAGTGTGAAACAAAACGCATTATTCATCTTGAACCCAAAGGCGAGCGCTACTCAGAATTAATAAGACAGCTCAAGCCAGCCTTAGACAAGGACAGGACATGGAATTAGCTATAGATACTTCTTCTAATACTGCAAGCATTGCTTTATCACATAAAGGTGAAGTTTTAGTCGAATTAATATGGCAATCGGCTCAAAACCACACAGTGGAGCTGACGCCAAACCTGGTACATATACTGCACCAGGCTAAAGTGGGACCAGGTTCTATAGAAGCAGTCATTGTAGCTAAAGGCCCGGGGAGTTTCAATGGGCTACGAATAGGAGTAAGTATAGCGAAAGGGCTGGCTTTTTCCTTAAATATCCCCCTGCTTGGTATAAGCACCCTGGAAAATGAGGCTTATCCATTTGCTTACACCGACTTACCCATATGCCCCATTCACAAAGCGGGTAGAGAGAAAATTGCTACCGCCCTTTACCAACAAAAAAATGACCAGTGGTGTTGCCTGGAAAAAGAACATCTAGCCACACTCAAAGAGTTATGTCAACGAATACATCGTCGAACTATTTTTTGTGGTGAATTAGTCCCCGACATAGTAAACGAAACACGACAAAGTCTGGGCAAACGAGCTATAATACCACAGGTAAACACTTTGTCCAGGGCTGGCTCGCTGGCTACACTGGGTTGGCAAAGATTGGCAAATGGGGAACGAGATGATCCAGCTACTTTACAACCTCTATATCTTCGCCCTCCCCATATAACAAAACCAGGAAAAGGGAAGTTTATTAATGAAAATGCCAAAATTGGATTTTGAGACTGGTGATAGCAAGCTTTGCTTCGCCTGCGGACAGAACAACCCTATAGGTCTGAAACTGAAACCAGTTTATGATGGAGAGAAAGTCAGGGCGAAGTTTACCCCGGGGGAACTCCACCAGGGCTGGGAAAATATTACTCACGGGGGCATCCTCTATACTCTCCTTGACGAGGTAACTGCTTATGCCATTCTCTGCAATGGAATCGATTTTGGCGTTACCACCAAGAGCCAGGTGAGGTTTAGGCATATAGCTCCAACAGGAGAGCCAATCCAAATTTCCGCATGGATTACCAAGTCGACAAAAAGACTGGTGGAAACCAGAGGAGAGCTTGCCCTTGAAGATGGCACGACCATACTTGAGGGTAATTCTGTTTTCTACATCTGGAGATGGTCGAGGAAGGCAGTTTTATGGGATATGAATGGAGTTATCGCTAACACCAAGCAATTTTACATTGCTGCATGGCAGGAAACTTTTGCCAAAAGGAAATTAAAACCTGCTAAGGGAGATTTCGACAAGCTCTTCGGTGCCAGAAATGACCTCGTAGCTCGTAAATTTCTAGGTGAAGGATTGCCGGAAGAGGATATTAAAATTATTGCACAGGAAAAAGAGGCAAATTTCCGAAGGATGATTAAAGGCAATATAAAGGTACTCCCAGGGGTAATTAATCTATTGAATACGCTTAAAAAGGGAAAATTCAAATTAGCACTGGCTTCTTCAGCCCCAAGGGAAAGCATAGATTTAGTCAATAAGGAACTCAATACAGGGCTGTATTTCGATTGTATCGTTTCCGGTGAGGAAACGGCTAACAATAAGCCAAACCCACAGATATATCTTCTAGCAGCGGAAAAACTAGGGGCTCAGCCTGAAGACTGTATCGTAATTGAAGACTCCCCCTTCGGCATTGAAGCAGCTAAAGCTGCCGGCATGAGATGTCTTGCCATCACTAACACCTACTCTGAAGAAAGCCTTAGAAAAGCTGATAAAATAGCTAGCTCTTTAGAAGATATAGATTTAATTACCCTGCTGCAAAGGGTATAGTCTGGAGGAAAAATGGAAAAAAGCATGGTACTCATCAAACCCGATGCCATACAAAGGGAACTAGCAGGAGAAATAATCGCTCGCCTTGAAAAAAAGGGGCTAAAAATTGTAGCTATGAAAATGCTGCAGATGGATAAAGCATTGGCTCATCGCCATTATGCTATCCATAAAGGCAAAGCTTTTTTTGACGGGTTAGTAGATTTCATTACCTCAGGTCCCATAATCGCTATAGTCTTCCAGGGCAAAAGCGCAGTGGCGGTAATAAGACGGGCAATGGGCGAAACTGACCCGGCTAAAGCCAGCGCTGGCACCATTAGAGGGAACTTCGGCCTCGACATCGAGCATAATTTAATTCACGGCTCCGACTCAGTAGAGAATGCTGCTAAGGAAATAGGCATCTTTTTCTCAGCAGAGGAAATTCTCGATTATCACAAAGATGTCGATAAATGGATTGGCTAAAATTTCCTTTACTGGATTCTGAGCACGGGAACACCTTTACACCAGAGGTCTTCCAGCTGGTAGTAATCCCGTTCTGCTGATGTGAATATATGGACAACCACTGAGCCAAAATCAACAAGCATCCAACCTGATTCAGGAGTACCCTCATTATGGCGTGACGGCACGCCATTCTTCTTCATTTCACTAACAATAGCCTGTTGCACAGACTCAATGTGGCGATTGGTGTCTCCACTGCAAATAACGAAATAGTCTGCAAACGAACACACCTCCCCCACATCCAGCATCACAATATCAACTGCTTGCTTTTCAGAAGCAAGCTTTGTAATTAAACGCGCTACCTTTTCCGCTTCCAGAAGAAACTAACCCCCCTTTTTACCTGCTGCTTCCATTATACCACCTTTATAATTAACCTACCATAAACAACCTCTCATGATTCATTATCGATTAACATACAGTTTGTGATTTCCCCATTCATGGCGCCTTTGTTATAATGTGAGCGAATCGAATATGAAAACGAAACGGTTGCCTAACAATATCGTTTACTTGCTACTTCTGGTAGCTATGTTAAGCCTGGTATTAGTTCTTGTACAACATAATAACGTTTCTCAAACTGTGACTACTGATGAATTTATAAGAATAGTCAGAGAGGGGAGAGTTGATGCTATTTCCCTGAATGACGGGAACATTTTGGGCTATCGAGATAGCAAGGAAATCTTTAAATCAGGTTTCGGTGGCAGCTACTCTGACTTACGGGAATTGCTGCAACAGGAAGGCATAGACCTTAACGCAGTGGAAATAAATGTCAAACCCAGTGGCAGCAACTGGGGAATGATAGCTTTACAATTTGTCTTACCACTTGTGTTGTTTGGAGCGTTATTTTATTTTCTATTTCGTTCAGCCCGTGGGGCTGGCACGCAAGCTTTAAATTTCGGTAGAAGCCGCGCACGATTAAACACCGAAAACAAATCCGATGTAACTTTTGCCAATGTGGCTGGGATAGAGGAAGCAAAAGAAGAGGTCCAGGAAGTAGTAGAATTCCTCAAAGCACCCGATAAATTCCACGCCTTAGGAGGTCGGATACCGAGAGGTGTGCTATTGGTAGGACCACCAGGAACAGGTAAGACTTTGCTGGCCAAAGCCATAGCAGGAGAAGCTAATGTACCTTTCTACTCCATCAGTGGGAGCGAATTCGTGGAAATGTTTGTCGGCGTCGGCGCTGCCAGAGTAAGAGACCTTTTTGAGCGGGCTAAACATAACGCTCCCTGCATCATTTTTATGGACGAAATTGATGCTGTAGGACGGCATCGCGGCGCAGGTTTAGGCGGAGGACATGATGAAAGGGAGCAAACTTTAAATCAAATTTTGTCCGAGATGGATGGGTTCGACACCAATACTAATATCATAATCGTCGCTGCCACTAACCGCCCAGATGTTCTTGACCCAGCCTTGCTACGTCCTGGACGCTTTGACCGCCATGTCATTGTTGATTTACCCGACATCAAGGGCCGCACGGCCATTCTGGAGATACATGCAAAAAACAAGATCATGTCTGAAGATGTCAACATGGAAATAATAGCCAAAGAAACGCCAGGCTTTAGTGGCGCCGATTTAGCTAATCTACTCAACGAAGCAGCTATCCTGGCTGCCAGACACGATAAGAAGAATATCCAGATGCAGGAACTTGAGGCATCAATAGACCGCGTGCTCACTGGGCCAGAAAGAAAGAGCCGAAGAATAAGCCCCAGGGAAAAAGAAATCACAGCCTATCACGAAAGCGGGCATGCATTAACGGCTAAAATGTTGCTCAACGCCGACCCTGTGCACAAAATCTCCATCATCGCTCGGGGGGCCACAGGAGGATGGACACGATTATTGCCCTCTGAGGATCGGTCCCTGTGGTCTCGTTCCCAATTCGAGGACCAATTGGCAATAAGCATGGGCGGACGCGTTGCTGAGGAAATCAAATTTAAGGAAATAACAACCGGAGCACAGAACGATTTATCACAGGCAACCAAGCTGGCCAGAAAGATGGTTACTGAGTATGGAATGAGTTCCAAATTGGGGCCACGGACTTTTGGGCAAAGGCAGGAACTTGTTTTCTTGGGCCGCGAAATCAGCGAACAGAGGGACTACAGCGATAAGGTTGCCCAGCAGATAGATGAAGAAGTACACAACATTATACAACAGGCCTATACTGTTGCCAGGCGAATCCTCACCAAGAACAAAGCGAAATTAAAAGAAATTGCCGAGCAACTAATGACTCATGAAACGCTGGAAGGTGATGCTCTTAACAAGCTATTTGAGGGGTTAACACCGCAGGCAGCTTCAAGCTACATGAAATAATAGGGGATAATCACGCCCAGTATCTAACTTTCATAGAGCCATCAATAAGATACATTGCCGATTCTATTAGTTTCCTGTTCAATAATGCTATCATCCAGCTTAACAAACAACGGCTGTGGCTGAAGAATCTTCTGCCCTGGCGGCAGTGATTCAATTTTCCAACCAACTTCTTGCACGCTTCCTGTAAAACCAAGAAGAGCATGGAGTTTCTCCGAACTGAAGGGAAGAAAGGGATAGAGCACGGTTTTTAGAGCTGACAACACAGATAAAACAGTATAAGTGGACATAGCTGCTATATCCGGCTTTTCTTTAATCACTTTCCATGGGGATTGGACATCGAGGTAGCGATTGGCTTCTTGGGCCAGTGACATAGCACACCTGAGTGCCTCTCTGAAATTACAGCCGTGAAGTTCCTTATCAACTTCGTTCAAAGTAGCTTCTGCTTTACGAAGCAACACCTGGCTTTGTTCATCAAGTTCACCTGGCGAAGGTACTGCTCCAGCAAAATTACGAGAAGTAAAGGTAAGGACACGATGAGCTAAGTTACCATAAGCAGCTACCAGTTCATCGTTATTACGATGAAGAAATTTATCCCAGGAAAAATTGCTGTCGCTCGTCTCAGGCATACCTGCTGACAAAGCATACCTCAGCGGGTCCGGGTCGTATCGTTCCAGGTAATCAGGGAGCCAAATAGCCCAATTACGGCTTGTAGAAAGTCTCCTTCCTTCGATGGTCAAGAATTCGTTAACCGGAACATTGTACGGGAGATTTAAATCACCATAGCCCATAAGCATTGCTGGCCAAACGAGGGTATGGAAAAAGAGGTTGTCTTTGCCAACAAAGTAAAAACCTCTGGCATCGCCCTGCCAAAACGCTCGCCATGCCGTATCGTCGCCACGTAATTTTGCCCACTCCTTGCTTGCTGATAAATAACCTATCACAGCCTCAAACCACACGTAAATGCGTTTCTTTTCAAAATCCGGCTGTGGCACAGTCACTCCCCAATTTATGTCACGGGTTATAGCTCTATCCTTTAGTCCCTCATTTAAAAATCTCCGTGTCCCGCTGAGGACATGGCGTCGCCAGTGAGGTTGCTCATTTACCCAGGCTTCCAGCTTGTGCTGAAAAGCACTGAGGCGCAAGAAAAAATGCTCTTTCATTTCGAATTGTGCCGGAGTAGAGCAGAGAAAACAATGCACGTTTCCAAGGGCTGAAGGTTCTAACGGCTTGCCACATTCGTCACATTGATCGCCCCGCGCTTTAACAAAACCACAATAAGGGCACGTTCCTTCAAGGTAACGGTCAGGGAGAAAACGCCGACAGCCGGAGCAGTAAGCCCCAAGCATTTTGTCCTTATAAATGTAACCCTTATCAAGTAAAGTGAGAAATATGTCATGAGTAACCTGAGCATGATTTGCAGTGTCGGTAGTGGTAAATAAATCGAAGGAAATGCCCAGTTTTTGCCAGCAGTCGATAAATTGCCGATGATATTTAGACGCTATCTCCTGGGGCGAAGTAGCTTCTTGCTCAGCCCTGATTGTAATTGGGGTTCCATGCTGGTCACTGCCTGAAACCATTAACACATCATCACCCTTAAGGCGATGATAACGAGCAAAAATATCCGCCGGCAGATACGCACCAGCAATATGCCCCAAATGCAAAGGGCCATTGGCATAAGGCCAGGCAACACCTATAAAGATACGTTCACTCACAGAATACACTCATCAAGAAATTCACCCCAACTTGCCTAATCCAGAGATAGAAATGTAGCTACCTGTTTCCCCTTTTCTTCCTCGTGAGAAAAATAGCCACATTCCGAGCAGCAATCAGTGCATAAACGCTGGGTATTTCCCTGTTCATCATAATTAAGCAAATATCGCTCACCACTTTTCAGGAACCTGTGACATTTATCGCACTGTACTTCACCTACAGCAATACATCCACAACGCATTTTGGTCTCCTTTAACGATTATTAACTACACCTGTCCTGAATTTAGCTTCCCGCAAAACTGCGACATGCGCAGAAATCGATCTCGCCCAATCACCAACCTGGAGAGCAAGTATAGCCTGATAATTATAATATGCAATGGCAATTTTATCCACTGTTAGTTTCTTGCAATTACAAGATAGTGGTCAATTTGACTCTGAATTGCCATCCTTGTATAGTTTACGAAAGCTATTCTAGGGGAGGTGAAGATGTTTCATCCTAAGTTCAAAGAAATGGAACGTGCCTACGGGTTTGACGACGTAGCTATCGTTCCTGGCAGTGTAACCATCAACCCTGACCAAGCAGACATACACCTCACTATTGAAAACCCCGTTTGGTTCATAGACAGCAAAGAAGTTGCGTTTCCCATTCCCATCTTAGCTTCAGCAATGGACGCAGTTGTCAGTCCCTCCACAGCTGTCCAACTTGGCAAGTTAGGCGGACTTGCTGTACTTAATCTAGAAGGAATACAGACGCGCTATGATAGTCCTGATGAAATTCTTGACGAAATTGCTCAAGCTCCTGAGAAAGAGATTACATCTCTTTTGCAGAAGATTTACTCAGCCCCCATCAAGGAAAACCTCATCGGTGAACGTATAAACACCATAAAACAGGGTGGAGTCATATGTGCTGCATCGCTAACTCCAGCCAACACTAAACAACTATCCCCTATAGCTAAGGAGGCAGGGATGGACATTCTAGTGGTGCAATCAACGGTCACCACTGCCAGGCACATTTCCAAGAGCTATAAAGGGCTCACTTTCCCTGAGCTATCTCAAAAGATGGCTCTACCCATTATAGTAGGCAATTGTTGCACCTATAGCGCAGCGTTAGAGCTGGCAAGAGTAGGAGTCGCTGCTATTCTGGTCGGCGTTGGCCCTGGAGCTGCCTGCACCACGAGAGAAGTCATTGGCGTTGGAGTTCCACAAATAACCGCTACGCTGGCCTGCGCTGCAGCTAGAGATGCTTACTTTAAAGAGGAAGGGGATTATATACCCATTATAACCGATGGAGGCATTCGCACAGGCGGTGATTTATGCAAAGCGTTTGCTGCTGGAGCCGACGCCGTTATGATTGGCTCACCATTAGCCCAAGCTACAGAAGCTCCTGGCAGGGGTTATCACTGGGGCATGTCACATCCCCACCAGGCATTACCTCGAGGAACACGCATCAAGGTCAGCAACCGCGCTCCTTTAGAGCAAATTCTCTTCGGCCCTACTTCGGTCACCGACGGTACACAAAATTTGGTCGGTGCGCTGCGCACCAGTATGGGAGTCTGTGGCGCCAAGAGTATCAAAGAAATGCACGACTCCACCATGATCATCGCTCCGTCCATAAAAACAGAGGGAAAATACTTCCAGGCAAGCCAAAACACCCCCTGAAAACGCATAGAGTATAAACTTTCCCTCTTTAGAAATTGGCTCGTCCTTCCCACTAAAGACATTCCCACACTTATACACACAACTCTTTACTTAACTAAGAGCCATCAAAACAATTGCTTACAGCGCTTTCGAGGCAGTACGTAAACATAGCAAAAAAAGTTAGAAAAGAGGATATTACCAAGCCTAACTATAGAGCAATTAGACTATCTTATAGAGCAAGCAGAGTGCACTAGAGACAAGGCAACAATATCTCTATTTGCTGATAGTGGACTAAGGTTATCAGAGCTAGCCAATATCAAGGTCAGGGATATAGATTGGCAGCATAGGCTCATAAAGGTCATTTGCAAAGGTAACAAGGAAGGACTATAACCATTCGGTAAGAGGACACAGGCATTGCTCAAGGAACTAGCTAAAGAGCCTAAGAAGCACGATAAGTTATGGGATATCAGCAGCAGGCAAATTCAATGCATGCTACACAGATTATCTAGTAAAACAGGACTTGTCTGCAATGCTCATACATTTAGACGAACTTTTGCTAGTATCTTAGCTAAACGTGGTGTAGATAGCCTGCATATTATAAGACTGGGGCATTGGTCAAGCTTGGCTATGGTGCAAAGATATACCCAGTCTGTTAGGTTTGAGGATTCATTGAAGTTATACTCAGAGATAGTTAGTTAGGACATATTTTAGCTTCACCTTATTTAGGACTACCAATCCGATGTTCAGCTTTGTTTGTCAACAATAGCTAGTTAACTGGGCGATGATTAGCTCGCTATTGTGGATAAAGGCCCTATTATTTCGGCGGGCAAAAAGTTACATGCCCCTTATAATGCGAAATTACCTATTCGTAGAACACAAATTGACCTCTTCCGAAAGTGTGAGCCATTTTTAAGTTCAAAGGTGATACCATAGCTTATTGTCGCTACTCACCTCAAATTCCTAATACGACAAGATAGAAGCAATTAGAGCGATTCAGTGGAAGAATCTGGACTTCCGATAACTAATTTGTAGTCACGTGAAAATTTGTCCTGTAAAAGCGCATTAAAAGGAGGGAAAATAGAACCTGCCTTGTCAACAACATACTTTCTTTCAGTAGTGATAGCTATACCATACTCTCCTCTATGTTTAGGGTCGGCAAATCCAAAGCCACAGAAATAGTAGAATGGCTGAGCATCTATTTCTTTACCAATATCCAAGTTTAATTGGTCGCTGGGTATTAGTCCAAAGTTTGGGCGTGCTGCAGTATCCATAATAATCTCCCTTGCATTAGTTATCGGATTGTCAACGACAAGAGCTCCTTGAGCATACGCCACCCTATAAACCCAGGAGTAGATTGTTTTCTTCGTTGGGTCAGCGTCGCTAAACACATATACAGTGGGACATTGTGCATGTTCACCTTGGATATCTTGCCAAAGGAAATGGAAAATACCTCCTACATGATGTTTTTCTAATGATAACAAATCCATTCCCTGTGATAATTCATTCAACCAGAGGCAGTAAAGGTAAGGAAAAGTAAAACGAGGTAGTCTCTTCTCAACCGTTACAAGTTTATTAATTATATCTGTATTAAGAGAAACAAGGTTTTGAACATGTTGGTCGAGCATTGGTTTTCCGCTACCAATAGAAATAAACTTATCACACGGTTCACAAGCAGAATTTCTTGAATCTAGAACATAGAATTGTAGTGAACCTTGATTCCTGGATGATAGTAGTAACTGGAAAGAAGAATCGTTTATTCTCGGGAAGCTGTAGGAATTCACAAATTCCAAAAACATTTCCCAGAAATGTGGAAGGGTGTGGTTTCCAGTTAGGTATGATTTGCAGCTAATGATGAAATTTCGTGCATCGTCAACAGACCCAGAAATACCATATATACACCCAGGGAAAAATAGTCCGTTCTTTAAACCTACATTTTCCCCTTTTACTTTTTGATTGAAACGCCACCAAGAAACATGTGTATCGCAAATAATGGCGTTTATATCAAATTGACTTATGCCTACAACGTATGTCATTAGATTGGAATGTATATGGACTTTTCCCTAGTCTAAGCCTTTGTGTATCTAGATGCAATCGACCTGCCTGTGAAAATGAGTCTAGTCTGATACTGGACTGGCAAGAATACCAAACTGTAACCAAAACTAGATAGTTGGCGTTAATTTGCTAATAGACACAGGGGAAACCCTTTTACCAAACAAAATCTTGTGAACTGACATCAAAACAATTGGTCCACACTCTAGCATGTACCCACCATATGCTCGCCATGTGCCAGGCGGAGAGAAGCAAGTCGTCAATCCTATTTTCTATGGGTGTGTTATGTCTAGTGACGTTAAAACTATAGGTATCAAGTTGGTGTTAAATTAGCGTTAAGGTGTTTGGGGCGGGTTGTCACCAAACATGACCTAGCTTCAAATATATTGAGTGCTAGTCTATTTCACAGCTATTTCAGCAGTAAATTCACCTTTTGATTACTAGTCAAAAGACCGAACCCTACACTAAGTTAGTGAAGCTTGTCTGTATTGGTATTGAGATAATATAGCAAGATGTCGAATTCACCTTTAGCTAACGAAGTATTTCGCTCACCATGTTCGCTCAGGAGTAGCTTCAAGTTATAGGGCTTTCAAAGTGTGATGTACTTTTAATTTGCTAGTCGTAAATTGGCAGGATAATATTTGAAAAGTTCATTGACTGATAGGAAGGGTAACTTCGATTCGGTCAGCTCTAATGCTTAAGAAATCCTATCTTCTTCTTGGCTAGTTCTGCCATGCGTTCGTTAAGTTCTTTTGAGTCGATAAAATTCCACCGAACACTCATTACATTATCTATGTTATACAGGATATCAGGGTGTTTTAACAATAAAATAGGCGGATTTCGTTCCTGTAATCCATCGTGTAACATATCTACCATTTCGCCAATGAATTCTTTAGCTCTTTCCTCATTAGAAGGCACGTCATACGTGTGGCTAATTTCCCTACCGTTGGTGAGCAAAACAGTGCATACAAAGTTTATCGTTTCTGATTGCTGCTTCATTTATTGCTAGCCCCCTTACTTCCATAGTAATCTTTTGAAAACTAGATAACCACCACCAATCATCAATATATTTATGCATCGCTTCAAGGTTATCCCCATAATAAAGGACATTA
>Ga0272442_10000682_pt1 | contig 53423 bp, 41 predicted proteins | sample SSMForm2O_FD_200262 | JGI IMG/M metagenome (GOLD analysis project Ga0272442, IMG submission 200262) | Marine sediment archaeal communities from Little Sippewissett salt marsh, Falmouth, MA, United States - SSM-Form-2O | ecosystem: Environmental > Aquatic > Marine > Wetlands > Sediment ... | reverse complement strand
TCCCAGCATGCACCGGGTCAAAAGCGGACCCACGAAGAGTGCGGATAAGAGCGAAACGTTACGGGGAACAAAATAAGGATGTCCGTCAAGACGGATATTGACATGCCTTCTCATAAGAGGCCCTGCGAAGGCGGGTCCCCGCGCATATTGCTCAGGATCTAACAAGCTATTTATCTTCAGAACTCCTTGAATGATCCGGCGGCTTCGGGATAAGTTCAGATTAAGTGAACAAATAAAAGGGGGTTCGCCCATGAAAAAAAGCAGCCTTTACGTAATTGCCGCCCTTTCCTTCATCATCATGTTCGCCTGTGCATCAAAACAGCCTGCAGGGAAGACGACGTATGACGACGAAGGTGAGGAAGACCCCTTTGCCGAAGCAGACGCCATTTACAACGAAGCCATGCGCGTTGAGGCGGAGGGAGATTCGGAAGAAGCTCTCAGCTATTACCTGGGAGCTGTAGACGAGTATGAGAAAATCGGTGTAAGAGACTACGAAAACTGGGGCTATGCCCATTACTACATAGGCCTGATCTATATGGAAATGGAAGAGCACGCCCTGTCGGCCGAGCATTTCGGAAAATCCTACGGGATACTCAAAAATGCTCTCGGCCCGGATGATCCCCAGGTGGCGCAGATCCTCACTTACAAGGGCGTCATGGAAAAGGACAACGGCGATATCGAAGAAGCGATGAAGTCCTTCACCCAGGCGCTTGAAATCCGCGAGAAGGAAGATCCCCCGGATGAAAACCAGATCAGGATTCTGAAAATGAACATCAACGACATCAGGGAAGGCTGGTAAACGGCCACTCCCTTTCGCTCCACGTCATTTCGAACCACGAATCAAGAACGCCCCAGCCGGGCTTGAGCCTTGGAGAAAACCCCGCTTCCGGGTCCTGTGACCAGTCGCCGGGATCGGATATCACCTTCCATATGAACAGGCCGGCGAACCATTCACGTCCCACCATGGCCTCGAGAACGGCCTGGTAGAAACCGGCCTGGTATTCGCCGTCGTATTCGAGATCCGCAAGGTGCTCGGGCCATTCCCATGGGGCAAGTGCGGCATCCGTCGCCGCCTTGCATCCGGTCTCCGTGAGCAGCACGGGTTTGTTGTGAATCTCAAAAAGCGATTCAAGCTCTCCGGCTACTTCGAGTGCTCTTTCACGCATTACGTCTGTCCTGTCTCCGGGGTTGAGCGCGAGAGGCCAGAAACCGTTTATTCCGATCAGGTCCACGGCATCCCAGAACCCCACGTCGGCGGCTTCGTCCCAGTTCGCGGAATATGTTACTAGTCCGTCGTAGGCCGCGCGCACGTCATGGATTATGCGGCGCCATTCATCCGCCATGTAGAACGAAGTGCTTTTGAACTCAACACCTATGCTGAAGATGGACACGCCTTCAGCGGCCGACAGGCGCGCCCAGGGTTTGATAAAGCGCGCATAGGAATCGAACCATTTCTTCCATTCCCTTTTTGATCCCATGTCGATTTCACCACGCCATTCTCCAGAAATCACCCAGATGTGCGGTATCAGTGCAACGCAGAAACCCATTGCCTTCGCTTCCCTTATTGTTGCACGCGTTCTCTCGATATTTTCTTCGAGCGGTATCTCGAAATCCGGCAGAATCCCGGGGGAATCAAGATCGTCCATCCTGCCGAAGGGCGTGAGCGATATCCATGTGGCTCCAAGACTCCATATTTCTTTTAATACCTCGCTCGAAGCCCGTGTGCCGTACCCCACCGGCCCCATCCTGGAATCCTCGACAGGCGCCAGTGTCATTCCACGAACCGTTGAGGGCACGCCTGGTTCAACAATACACTCATCGGCTTCAGCTTCGGCTGCGGCATTGGCTGCGGCATCAGCGGCCTGAATCATTACGAACAGGATAAGGCCCGGTATCACGACGCGCACATTCATGGTTACACAGAGTACATCAGTTACAGCCGTCGGCTCAACAGAATGCGCGTCCTGTTGCATGAGCGTGCCGACGAAGTCTGTAAGTACAGTGATTCTATTAGCTTGTCCGTGAATCGAGTTTTGTAGTATTATTTTGGGATTATGCTCATGATTTATTATGCATGTATTGAGAAGGCATCTTCGAAGGCATTTTCTTCCGTTCGTACCGGCATCATCACAATTGCCCTCGTCGTAATGCTGGCTCATGCCCCGGGAACTTCAAGGGCCGGGCCGGCCGTTCACTGGTTCGGCAACGATGCGAGAAGCGCGGCCATGGGCGGCAGCGGTATCGCGCTTGGCAGCGGGCTTTCAAACCTGTTGATCAATCCGGCGGCCATGTCCTTTGCGCCCGCAGGGGTCTGGATCGGTTTCAGTGCGGTGCCAGGGTGGATGGAAATCGACCCGGAGGACCGGGACAGCGCTTACGATATTCCGGAATCAATCTACGAAGCGAATCCAGTAATATGGGGAAAGGACCGCCCGCTTCCTTCGAATCTGCTGGAGGAAGACAGGAGCAGTAGTTATAAAACCGGCACCTCATGGCTTCTCAACATCGGCGTGATAGGTTCATTCGATGTCGAAGGTCTTCGTGCCGGTATCGGATTCACCACTTCGCTTCCTTCTCTCGTTTCCTTCAATACATGGTACAACGACGAGCGCGAGCAGTATTTCTCGGGCCGCCTTCATTTCGAACGCTTCGGCGAGTTCGACGAGGTTATGACTTTCTATCCCGGCGTTTCCTACTCGCCCCTGGACTGGCTTTCCCTTGGCTTCTCACTCAAAATTGACATGAACATGGGACTCGGCTCCAGCCTGCTTCTGCCCGAAGGTTCCGAGTGGGAGTACGCGTACATAAACCCGGACGGTGACGTTGCTCCCGCTTTTCGTCCCATAGCGGGAGTGGCGTTCAGGACGCCGATAGATCTTTTCATCGGTCTCGTGTACCGGCATTTTTCCTACACCAACATAGACCTGGATGTGGACATCAAGGTCTGGAACGGTGAGAGAGAAGACCCCGATACAGGCGAGCTGAAGAAGGTCTTTCACCAGGATCACACTCTGGTACTGGGTTATGTCCCCAGGGAAGTGGCACTGGGCCTGGGTTACGTGTACGGTCCGTTTTCGGTGGAGGCGTCAGCGGCATGGGAACAGTGGTCCGAGTACAGGGATCATCACGGAAACGACTTCAATCATCCAACAACGGACCCGGACGACAATATCGAAAAGGAGGGCTGGGATTCGGACTGGAAGGATCCCGAATTTTCCGACATCTTCAGTTTCCGCGCCGGGGCGGAGTGGTGGATAGTGGACTTCGTTTCGGTCAGGGCGGGCACGGGATATTTTCCTTCACCCATGCCCGAGCAGACGGGACGTTACAACTACGTTGACAACGATCTTGTTCTTTACAGCATAGGGACCGGGTTCAGGTTCGAGCTTTTCGAGATCACGTTTACCGTTGATGTTGCAGCCCAGCTCTGGCAGATGCTTTCCCTCGAAGTCAGCAAGCTGGGTCCGGATGCACTTTCAAAGGAAGAAGGAGGACTGATTGACGAGGTGCCTGACACGGCCGTCGACTACAACGGAGACCGCCTGGAAGGCGCCCGGGGATTTCAGAGCAACAACCCGGGATTTCCGGGATATTCATTCGGTGGATTACTCTTGAATACGGCTCTTACGCTGGGCATGGAATTTAATTGATAAGCCATTGTGCAGAAAGGGAATGTCATGATTCGTTTATTTATTGTCATAAGTTCATTGATGTTCGTAATGCTGTCGTCTGCAGGATGCGAGACGGAAAAACAGGGAGGCGAAGACGACACCGGATTTGATAAAAACAACGGCTCCGATACGGACACCGACACTGACACTGACACTGACACTGATTCAGATTCCGACGTTGATACAGATGCGGACGGCGATTCGGACACGGACGCGGGAGCCGATGCAGGAGAAGACCCGGCCGCTTCACTCGTTGGAACCTGGGGAGGCCTCGTCGTTGTTTCGATCATCCAGACCGGGATCCCGATTCTGAGCACGCAGTGGGTTTCCTCCAGAAACTGGTACCTGACCACGATAGAATCCGACGGAAAAGGGAACCTGACGCTACATGAAAAAATGTGCGGCCTGAAGCTCAAGCTGGAAACCTGGATGAACAAATCGTATGTTCCGCAGTACTTCATAGACAACGTTGTAACGCTCGAGCGCCACGTCTCGCTGGATTCAACGGAGCCAGGGACGCTGTTTATTTCGGACAACGTGTACGAAGTGCGGGGTGCCAAACTGTGCGATCCCATAAACGACCCACTGCCTGCGAACAAATCCGCTAGCGGTCCGGATGATGACAGGGAATGCGACGGGGACTGCACGGGCGCGCACTGCGATCAGGACCTCGACGGACACCCGGGCGTTACCACCATCCTGAGCGGAGCGCTCAACTGCGAGATTTATGCAACACAGAGGTGGCATGCGAAATACGCCGGGGAAATCATAGACAAGGACACGATCGGGGGACCCATTATCGATAATTTCTCGGAACAGACCGCGGTTGCCGCTTCGAACAAGACCTGCGAGATAGGCAATCCGGGCACTGCGGCCGATGACTGCCCGCAGCACCAGTACTTTAAACTGGTACGCCTTTCACCCGGAGCCACGTGCGAGGACGTGATGAGTAAGACCGACTGCGATGAGAACGAGCAGAAGTGCGATACCAACACTAAGCAGCCTCTTGATCCCGAGAACGATCAACCCGACGACTGCGGTTGAGGGCTATTTACAACTGTCCGACGGTTTTACTTATTAATTATCCGGCCGCTTTTTTTGAAGCTTCGAGTCCCTGTGCAATGTCCCCTTCAATATCTTCATATTCTTCACAGCCGACCGAGATCCTGATCAGTCCGTCCGTTATTCCCGATTCCTGCCTGGACTCGGGGCTCATCCCCGCATGCGTCATGCTTGCAGGGTGCTGGATCAGGGTCTCGATTCCTCCGAGCGAGACCGCGAGCACGGCAAGGCGCACATTGTCGAGCAGGGCCTTGCCCGCTCCTATGCCGCCTTTGACTTCAAACGACATCAGTGATCCCGGACCCTTCATCTGTTTTTTGATGAGCTCGCGCTGCGGGTGGGATTCGAGCCCGGGATAACGCACCCATTCGACCATGGGATGGTTCTCCAGGAATCCGGCCAGCTTCTGCGCATTGGCCTGGCTTCTCTCTACACGCATGGACAGCGTCTTGATTCCGCGGTGTACGAGCCATGCCTGATGAGGATCCATGCAGCCGCCGAGGTTGTTGAAAACGGGCCTCAGCTTTTTCCACAGTTCTTCTGTTTTTGGCACGACCATTCCGCTTACCACGTCCGTGTGTCCGTTAATGAACTTGGTCATGCTGTGAATCACGATGTCGGCGCCCAGATTCAGCGGATTCTGCAGCACGGGTGTCGCAAAGGTGTTGTCCACGGCCACGAGCGCTCCGTTATCATGCGCTATGGCGGCCATCTGCTTGATATCCGTGCATTTGATCGTGGGATTTGCGGGCGTTTCCACGTAAACGAGCTTCGTATTTTTCTTCCACGCTTTTTTTACTGCTTCGCTGTCGCTCGTGTCCACGAAGTCGGCCTCGACCCCGAATCGCGCGTATTCCTTCTCCATGAGTATGCGGGAAGGACCGTAAAGGGCCTCTGTGCTAATAATGTGATCACCCTTGTTCAGCAGCGCAAAATACAGAGTATTTACGGCCGCCATGCCCGAAGACGTGGCGATTCCCTTGAACCCTCCCTCCAGTTCGGAAACGGCGTCCTCGAGAGCGCATATGGTCGGATTTCCGAGACGGGTGTAAATGAATCCGTCGCAGCGGCCCGCAAACCTGTCGGCCCCCTGCTGTGCATCGCTAAAGGCAAAGGTTGAACTCTGATATATTGGAATGGAAACCGCGCCCGTTTCCTTATCGATGCTAGCCCCGGCGTGGATGCAGGCTGTGTGTATGCTGTGTTTGGAATCGGTTTTACTCATGGCTTTCTCCTTGTCGTTATCCCGGTAAAGAAACCTACAGCGAATGTCCTCAAAATAAAAGGACTTTTTATTTCGGCAGGTTTTTAATGAAATTCTGTATTATGGTTTTCAACCCGCCGTCGGATTCGATATCAGCGTGCACGTAGGAAACGACGGCTGCCGGTTTGTCGAGTTTTATGAGAGTGCCGAGATTAAACGGCGTGCCTATGACAACGGCATCGCACTCTACTGCGTTTATGGTTTGTTCGAGATCCCGCGTCTGCTCCGGCGAATACCCCATTGCGGGCAGTATGTTTCCGATGTGGGGGAATGACTCGTAGACGCCCCTTATGCTTCCCTTTGCCCAGGGTCTGGGATCAACCAGTGTTGCACCGGCATCGTTGGCCGCCACAGTGCCCGCTCCGTAGGACATCCCGCCGTGAGTCAGCGTGGGGCCGTCTTCGATCACGAGAACTCTCTTTCCTTTTATGGCGCCGGGATCGTCCACCGTGACCTCGCTGGCAACGCGAATAATTCGGGCCTCTGCATTCATATTCCTGCAGGATGCATAAACCGCCTCCACGTCTTTCTTTGGTGCGGTGTTCGTCTTGCCTATTACGATGACGTCGGATCCGCGGATGTTCGTCTCGCCCGGGTAGTATGAGCTTTCGTGGCCCGGCCTTAAGGGGTCGGCAACCGTGATCCACAGATCCGGACGGTAGAAGGGTATGTCGTTGTTTCCGCCGTCCCAGATAATAACGTCCGCTTCCTTTTCGGCTTCTTCCAGGATTTTTCCGTAATCCACCCCGGCATAGACTACGCCTCCTTCACGCGCGTGCGCCTCGTATTCCTCGCGTTCTTCAATCGTGCACTTGTGCTTCTGGCAGTCCTCTACCGTTGCAAAGCGCTGTACAATCTGTTCCTTGAGATCACCATAGGGCATGGGGTGGCGTATTGAGACCGCCCTTAGCCCCGCTTCCCTCAGGGCGCGTGCGATGAACCTGGATGTCTGGCTCTTGCCGCAACCGGTCCTTACCGCGCAGACGGCTATGAGTGGGCGTTTCGACGGAATCATGGTGTGCCTTGTCCCCATCATCGTGAAATCCGCACCTGCTGCATTCACACGGGCTCCAAGGTGCATGACGGTGGAAAAACTCAGATCGCTGTATGACATAACGGCCAGATCCACGTCTTTCTCCCTTATGATGTCTTTCAGTGAATCTTCCTCAAGAATGGGAATGCCTTCAGGATATTGAGGCCCCGACAGCTCGGGGGGATATGGCCTTCCTTCTATTCCCGGGATCTGCGTCGCGGTGAATGCCACCACCTCATACAGGTTGTTTTCCCTGAAAAAAACGTTGAAGTTGTGAAAATCACGCCCGGCTGCGCCCAGAATGACTACTTTCTGCTTTGTCATGTTTAACCTCTGAAAGTCCCCCAGACTACGCTGGCCGGACCTTATCGCGAGCCGACCTTCTCGCAACGGAACTGCTCTCCCGCTAGACCTTGTCTACTCATAACGACCGCCAAATTCAACCCCATTCATTCAGCAGGCTCTTGCGCCGGACTGTCTGACTGCGTTATCAATAATATTCTTGTAATCTTCATTCATATGTTGATTATGTTTCTGTGAACCCGGAGGGGCAAAGTGACCAAACAGAACCTGCTCATTGTGGATGCTGATCCCGAAAGCCTGCGCGTACTCGAGGTCAGTCTCAGGAAGGCGGGTTATTCCGTTACCACTGCCGTAAACGGCGTGGACGCACTTGAGAAGGTACGTCAGGATGCCCCGGATCTCATCATTTCCAATACCGTCATGGATCGGATGGACGGCTTCGAGTTCTGCAGGGCGCTGAAGGAGGAACCGGAATGGGCGGGTATTCCGTTTATTTTTCTGACTGCCCACAAGGCGATTGAGGACAAGATAAAGGGCCTCGAACTCGGGGTCGAAGACTATCTGACCAAGCCCATTTTCGTTCGCGAGATTCTGACGCGCGTCAACATGCTCATACAGAGGCGTGAAAGGGAGAGGCTCGAGAGGAGGGGAACAAAAACGAAATTCGCGGGCCGTCTGATGGACATGGGCGTGGTCGACATTATCCAGACCATCGACATTTCCAGGAAGACGGGCGTGATACACATGAACAGCGGCCGGGACAGCGGGGTGATTTACTTCCGCGACGGAAAGGTAATTGATGCGGAGACGGCTGTTAGGCGGGGGGCGGAAGCCGTGTACCGCTTCCTGTTCTGGTCAGACGGCACTTTCGAGATTGATTTCAGGCCCGTGCAGAGGGAAGTGCGCATAGAACTTTCGACACAGGGGCTCCTGATGGAGGGAATGAGACGACTGGACGAGTGGAGCCACCTGATGGAGGATCTTCCGCCCCTTGATACCGTATTCGATGTCCACCCGGAGCTGCTCAAGGAGCACCTGCATCAGATCCCGGACGAGGTCAACGAAGTGCTGAGGAACATAAACGGCCGCAATACCATCATGGACATTATCGATTCCGGAACAAAGGGGGATCTCGAAACTCTCGGCATAATTTCCAGGCTGTACCGTGACAACCTAATAACAGTGGCCCGGGGCACTCCACCGGACTGTGTTCCCCGCGTCCGGGATATATTCCTCGACAGTGATCATGAATCTGCAACCAGTTTTAACAAAGAAGGGGAAAAGCCCCTGTCCAGCAGTTTCCGCAAAAGCAGCCTCTTTCTGGAAGATCAGGAAGCGGCCCTTCCTTTCAATATAGACAGGGAAGCAGACGCAATGGATCAATTCGTTGGTGATGGGGTCATTTCCGAGCCGCCTCCTTCCAACAGAATCACCAGAGATATTGCCGATGGCGATGAAAGATCCGAAACCGATGATTCGAAGACGCCGGACTCCGCTGCCATGGATATATATTCACGCAAGTCGAGAACTTCCATGAGCGCGTCATTTGCACTAAGGCGCAGGCGCCGCAGGAGCGAGCGCAGGAATGTACGAAGGGCAACGGCCCCCATAGAAGTTCCCCGAAGTGCTTCCGTCGAAGCAGCAGATGAGGCTTCTGGCACGAAAGCCGAAGCTTCTTCCGGCGCCGGGGTCAGAGGAATAACACCTGTGCAACACGGACTGAGTGACACTTCACCCGGCTACATACCAAAGCAGTCGGATACTGCGTCTTCAGAGGATGAGCCTTTTGATTTTTCCTCAACCGCTCCCGGCGTGGCAGCATCCCCCGTTATCAGTTCGGGGGAGGAAGCCGGAGCCTCACAGGTGGAAAAATCACTATCTGAATCTGTGCAGACTGAATCTTCAGATGAGGCGGCTCTTGAGAAAGAGCCGTCCGGAGAGACACCCTTACCACCGGCCGTATCAGCTGACGCGGGTGATGTTGAGCCGACACCGGTTACAGATTCTGTTACGGATGAGGCTGCCGAACAGGAGCCTCCTGAAGACGTTGAAGAAACGCAAACTCCTCAGGCACCCTTCAAACCATCGCATGACTTTTTTTCAGTCCCGGATGATGCAGATCGTCCGCCTGCGCCAGCGGAATCAACTGCTGAGACCGCGGATGCTCACGAAGATTCCGGGTCAGGCGTGCCCAAGATTATTGTGGATGACGAGAGAATGGCGGGACAGTCGGTCGAATTCAACTCGACTGAATGGAAAAGACAGGAAACGGAACAAACGGAACAAACGGATGAGGCGTCGTCTGCAGACGTCATAAGGGCCGAGTCGGACCTGGATTATCTGGAAGAATACGCAGCCGACGACGACGGCAGCAGGGCAAGGCTCCTGGCCCTGGTACTTCTGGTGATGATAGGCATAGGCTTTGCGGGGTATTCCGCGTATTATTACTTCGTTGTCCGGCCCCGTGAGCAGATGCTGGAGGCTATTTCCGGCGCCGATGAAGAAGTCGTACAGGCTCCCGTGCTTGTGAAAACGGAGCCCGGGAAAAAGAATGCGAAGGAAGCCGCGGCCACAGAATCTGTGGCCGAAGAACCTGAACAGGAACAGGCTGAAGAAGCCGTCCAAACTGAAGGTTCGCAGTCTTCAGCTTCTACAGAGGAAACAGAGGAAGAAGAAGTTTATGTGGACGAGTCCGTTTCCGAGGTCGTTACTGGTACGATCCCGCCTCCGGATCCGGAAACACAGAAGCAGTATGAACAGCTGATGAGGATGGCTGAAAAAGCCGGAGGGAAGAAAAAGGAAAAACTCTACCGAGACGCGATCAGCGCATACGCGTACGGGCACGAGGCCATGGCACAGCTCGCCGTTCTTCTGATGGAAAGCTCACAAACACGACCAGAGGCCCTGGCAATGGCGCAGAAGGCCGTTTCCATAGATCCCCAAAACAGCCTGGGCTGGCTCGTCGCGGGTTATGTCCTGCAGCTTGAGGGCGACATCGACGCATCGGACGCGGCCTATAAGAAATGCATCGCGATTACTCCCGAGGACAGGTACGTCAGAGAATGCAGGCTGATGATGAGAAGCCGGTGATTGAGGCGGCGTCGGTTAATTACGGTCTGAATTAACACTCAGGGCAAGACGCATTTCGAGGCTGATGGGAGCGAACATGATGGCTTCCTTAATAGCTTCGCGCCAGATGGGTATCGAAAGCGCGTCCTGCGCAGAGGTGGATTTTGCGCCTTTGCCGGTCACGGCATTAATGCTTATGTTCTGTGCCTTCGATGAATCAGCCCCACACTCTCCGGGTGCACTCTCTTCAGGTGAAGATTCTTTTATTTCAAGCAGGGCCAGCTGTTTTTTCAGATATTTGTCATCCATTTTTATGCCTCCTCTGAGGTATTCTATAGTAGGATTTTATCCTACATAAATACAGAAAGCAAAAAAATGTCCAGTTCCGGCTCAAAGCCCCTTGAAAGGTATCCTTTTGCTCAATGCGCAGGTCCAAATGCATTGACAATTTCGTTGTGCTAATATAATTTTCCTAGGCTTTTATTGAGGATTAAAGACCACGGGATTTCACATCTATTAGTTAGAAGGAGGATACCTTGAGCGACAGCAAAAAGCCTGGAGCGGACATAGACGATCTTAAGGCAAAACTGGGACTTGGAGGCGCTGCCCCTCAGCAACAGCAGGGAGGTGTTCCTGCTCCGGCCGGACTTCCCGGCGCACCTGCGCCCGGAGCGCCTGCGCACGGAGCGCCAGTACCCGGAGCGCCTGCAGGGGTTCCGGCACCTTCTGTTCCCCAAGCAGGCGGTGGTGCACAGGCTGCACCGGGTGGGGCGCCGGCCCCGCCCTTTGTACAGGAGCAGCAGCAGGCGGAGAAAGCCGCGGCTGCAGCCAGGGACCCGTTTGCGGCAACCCCTGAGGCGCAGTTCAGGATTTCCCAGATGCCTTCGCCAGCCTCCTATCAGGATGATGGAGTGCCCGTATCCGATGCAGAGGTGGGAAAAAGCAGAAAGCTTCTTTACATAGTGCTTATTGCCTGCGCTATCCCGATATTCGGATTCGGCTATTACTGCGGTATTTCTTTCCGCTCGAGGCTGGCATACAACCTTGCCATAATCGACGGAAGGGGTGTCAGGGCAACGGTCAAGAGAGTTGCAAAGGTTTTTGACGGGCTTCACCCGCAGATAACTCAGGCACACGAGAAGTCTACCATCAAGGGCGGAAGGAAATTCGACTCGCAGCACATAGAGTATATTTCAGCAAACATAAAAAAGAATCCATTTCCTCCCGATGTTTTTTCCAGCAAGAATTACAAGGTGTTCGAACCCATGATCGTACAGAACCTGTTCATGTACTACAACAACTGGAACATCCTGTACGAAAGGCTGAAACTTCATGTTGGAAAAACAAAAAACGATCAGAAGGCCATAGAGGACGCTCACGAAAACGTGAAGAAACTGATGCAGACGCATTTCGGCACCGTTTTTCAGATGTTCCAGGGCCAGTTGGTATCGGCTATAGTAATTCTTGGAGCCAGCGGCGAGAAAAAGGGCAAACCGACATACGAGATACAGTCCAAGACCGGGTCCTACCCGACAGAGCGATTGCTTTATATGGCGGAACAGGAAGAGCCTGTCTGGCAAGAACCTGAGAAATGGGTAGTTCCGGTGGATGATCGTTCACGCGCGGGCATTCTCTCTAAAGCCTCACAGTCGCACTTCAATGAATATGCCAGCAGGCTTCAGCAGATGGCGATTCAGATGAAGGACATGGGCGAAACGCAACGTTCACTCGTTTCCGGACTGGATGAGATTTCCCAGCTCGAAACCAAGTTCGTTTTCGGTTTTGATGTAGAAGAAGAGATAGAAGCCGCAGAATCAGCCGGAAGCCAGGAATAGGCGTTCAGTCCATTCTTTTTCCTTCCCTAATTATTTTCTTTTTCCAGCATCGTTTTAAGACGTCGTATCCTGTCATCATTGCGCACTGTCTCGGGATTGAAACTATTTTCTATTGTATCGAGATATTTCTCGATCATTTCACGGAATTCCGGGTTCCCGGATGAATCGAAGGGCTCGATCAGGTCAACCAGGCTGGTATGAAGTATGACCTCAAGATTTCTGTGACGTTCAAGGCCCCACCTGAACCATTTGATATCCCCCGTCTTCTGGGCCATTTCAAATCCGCACCTTGAGATCCTCCTGAGAGAGTGTCTGTCCTTTTCATCCTGCCCGCGATCCATTTCATCGAAGTCCCGCATCATGTCCTGAAGTATCTTTCCTGCGCGTTCGTATCTTCCGGCTGCGAATGCCTTCTGGAAAACCTCGCTGACGAGCTGGAATTCCCACCCGGAAGTTCTTCCGCCCATCTCTGCGGGTATGGTCGAATCTTCGGGAGTCAGGGGATATCCGCAGACATTGCACACATTATCCATGACACCGGCACTGTGTCCGCAGTTAGCGCAGTTTCTTTCACTGTCGAATTCAGTACCGCAGTGAGGGCAGCGGGTGGATCCTTCAGGAAAGACCATGCGGCATTCAGGACATATTCTCAGGTACCCCGTTGTCCTTCCCCGTGTGACGGGCCGGTTGGTAACGTCCAGGAAAACGAGTTCCTGCGTTCCGATCCTGACACGATCCTGGTCATTGAGGGGGTATTTCCCGTAAACGTCGGTTCCGTTTATAACGGTACCGTTTCTGCTTCCGAGGTCTTCATACTCCGCGTTCAATATGGATACGGAAATCCTGCCGTGGTGGCGTGACACGAGCGGATCTTCAAATGTCACCGTACAGGAAGGGCTTCTTCCAATCGTTATCTCCCCCACGGGAAGATCGATTTCCTGCAGAAGAAAGCGAAGCCTGAATCTTCTGGGAATGGCCTCTCTTTCAGACCTTCTGGCAGGGCCTTTACCCCGCTTGAAACGCTTCATTACGCTTACGCCTCCACTAAGCCTCCAAGAACGGCACTTTTATCAACGTATGCTTTGCATGGATCTGTTATTTTATATACCCTTAGTAAGCATAGCAAGCGAAATAGATGCAGGGGTTAAAACGGCACCAGAGCATGTGATTATGCAGGATAATATCTTAATTGCAAAGGAGGCACGGGATTGGATACATGGCTCATAGACAGCCTTGTAAAGCTGATAGTGGCCACCATACTAGGCGCTGCCGTAGGGCTTGAAAGAGAACTGCATGGACAGCCGGCCGGGCTGAGGACGCACATCCTCGTATGCCTGGCTTCAACCCTCCTCATTGTGATTTCCAGACCTGGAGCGCTTTCGGGCCTTTCGAACGCGGACCAAATCACTTTCGTTCTCGATCCCAGCAGGATAACGGCCGGAATAGTGACGGGGATAGGGTTTCTGGGCGCCGGCACGATACTGAGGCTCAGGGAAAACATGGTTCGCGGACTTACCACGGCCGCGTGCATCTGGTTCGTGGCGGCTCTGGGTATTGCTGTTGGCCATGGTGAATACATCCTTTCGGCTGTCGCCACGGTTCTCTCACTGCTCGTTTTAAGGGTTCTGTTCAGGCTCGAAAACAGAATGGACATAGACGGGCACCAGGTAATGTCAGTGACTGGAAAGAGGGATAGTTGCGAACGGATAGAGAATGACTGCGTAAAAATCCTGTCAGGCCTTGGCGCGGACGTGACGGACGTGGGCTACAGGCTGAATAACATTGAGAACAGTGCCGAAATCGTATTTCAAATACGCGGCAGGGCGAAAAAGATCAGAAAAGAAGCCGTTTTACAGACGGCCCGGATTGAAGGTGTTGACAAGGTAAGATGGTCATAGCACGTCATGCAGAATCATTTAATCCACGCTGTATCCGCCGGCCTGGGCAATGAGGACTGAAGAAGCCCGCACACTCTCCGGCCGGCTGATCATGGGTGGTTTCAGCGGCACCGAACCGGATGAAAGTACCACGGAAATAATACGCCGGGGCGAAATGGGCGGGGTGACCCTGTTCAGGAGAAACATCGAGGATATAGAGCAGGTCATTGAGCTCAATTCAAGGCTGAAGATCCTTTCGCGCAACCTGCCCTTTTTCCTTATCGGCATTGATCAGGAAGGGGGCAGGGTAGTCCGGCTTGAGCGGCCGTGCACAGTGCTTCCTCCTGCAAGAGAACTCGGCTCACTGAAAAGGCCCGACATTACAGGCCGGGCCGGGTTTCTGACCGGAAGCGAACTGAACTCGCTCGGGTTCTGCCTGAATTTCGCTCCCGTTCTCGACATAAGCGCTGACGACGCAAAGACCGTGATAGGAGACAGGTCATATGCAGACAATGCCCTGGATGTGTTTGAACATGCCATGACTTTTTCAAGGGGACTTGAGCAGGGCGGCGTGATCAGTTGCGCAAAACACTTTCCAGGCCACGGTTGTACCGCGGTGGATAGCCATACCGGGTTTCCGAAAGTGGACAGAACTGAAAATGAACTGTTAGACAAGGATATTGTTCCTTTCAGCATGGCCATTCAGTCCGGGATCCGTGCAATCATGACAGCGCACGTGATTTACGAGGATATTGATACGGAACTTCCCGCAACCCTGAGCCCGGCCGTAATCCGCAGACTGCTCAGGCAGAGGCTGAAATTCGACGGGGTCGTATTCACCGATGATCTGGAAATGCAGGCAGTGAGCAGCAGATGGGACTATGGAGAGGCAGCCGTCCTCGCTTTCGAGGCAGGCGCGGATGTATTACTCATATGCAGCAGTGCTGAAGCGCGGGAAAAGGCGCTTGAAAGACTTTCCGACAGGGCCTCATCGAGTTCCAGGTTTGCGGCAATACTGGAGAATTCAGCCCGCCGGCTGGAAAAAGCTTACGCATCGTTCCTGAAGACGCGGGTGCGTTTCGAAACTGACTGGATCGGATCAGAATCCCATAAAAAGGCGCAGAATGCCTTTTATTCCGAATTATGCAATAAATAGAACTATCTATTGAGCCTTGCCGGATGATTGGATAAGATTAGGGGCTTCGATGCTGAGGATTGTCAAAATAGCACACGTTCGCTGTGTTTTTTCTGCATTGCTTACGGCCCTTCTGGCGGTGATGGTTGCCTGTGCCGAGACGCAGGATGAAGACACCCTTGTTAATTACTCGAAGACTGCGCGTCTTAATTATGAGCGTGGAATGGAGGACTTTGAGGACGAGGACTGTTCAGATGCCCGGAAGCTCTTCGAGCATGTTCAGAACCGGTTTCCTTACAGCCGTTATGCCGCGCTGGCACAGCTGAGGCTGGCCGACTGCGACTATGTGCAGGACAAGTACTCCGAAGCGGCCGTGTCCTATAAACATTTTGTAAAGACACATCCCGCTCACCCGGAAGTGCATTATGCAGCATTCAGAACGGGCCTTTCATATTATAGAATGATACCGCATGATTGGTTCATTATGCCTCCTTCCTGGGAGCGTGATCAGTCGGCTACGCGTGATGCCGTAAGAAGCTTCAAACTCTTTTTGAGGAATTATCCTTCAAGCGAACACATAAAGTGGGCTCAGGATCTTCTCGCAGGATGCGAAAGGGCACTCGCGCGACACGAGATATATGCGGCAGAGTTCTACAGGAACCAGGGGGAACTCGAGGCGGCCGCAGGAAGGCTTCATGCGGCTATGCAGCGGTATCCGGATTCCAGTCTCGCACCAGAGGCTCTTTATCTTCTGGGTCTCACCTATCTGGAACTGCAGTGGTACACTTCGGCCCGCTCCACTTTTAAAGAACTCGTAAACAAATATCCCGAGAGTCACCAGAGCAGTCGCGCAAGGGTGTACCTCGAAACTTTCATGGGGCATAATACACAGTCATTACAACGAGGTAGTGATGGATAAAGAAACTCAGAAGCAGATCGAGCTGGGACGGGAATTGTATGAAAACGGAGAATTTGAAAAAGCGGAACCCGTCCTCAGGGGCATAATCGAAAAAAATCCCTCCTTTGCCGATATCCTGAACATGCTGGGTGTAATATATCACAACCGTGGTGAGATCGGACGCGCAAAGGAATTTTTCGAGAAAGCGTACGGCGTCAATCCAAGATACACGGATGCGGCACTCAACCTGATAGTGGCATTCAATGATCTGGGCGAATATGACAAAGCACGGGATATTTTTGAACGCGTCAAGTCATCCTCCGGCGCATCAAAGGAAGAGATAGAGCCCTACGCCAGAGGCAGGCTGGCCAACATGCATGCCGATCTCGGACGGGTTTATGCCGATCTGGGCATTTATGAAGATTCCGTTCAGCAGTACCGCAGCGCCCTTGAGCTGTGTCCTACCTTTGTGGACCTGCAGACAAAGATGGCGCAGGTAATGCGCGAAGCGGGAAAGATCGATGATGCGATAGACGAACTCAATGCCGTCAAGGCCGCCAGGCCCGAGTACATGCCCGCAAGGCTCGCTCTTGGTGTAGCGTATTTTTCCAGGGGCGACAGGGCAAGCGCGCGCGAGGAATGGATGTCCGTTCTCGATGATGATCCCGATAATCTGGCAGCCAGGATGTATCAGAGGATGGTCGATCAGGTCATGGCCCAGGAGGAAGCCGCGGCCCAGGGAATGCCCGTGGAGGTTGATCATTTATCTACTGTGCCGGAACCCGCCAGAGATGGTGAGCAGGAGCTTGAATTCTCGCTCGATGAGGATGGAATGAAGAAATTCCAGACTGACGCCTCCGAGGATGGGGGAGCCTCCGGGGACGAAGCCTCCGCGGACGAAGCCTCCGAGGACGGAGGTGCCGAAGACGGTGCGTCCGAGAAAGGGGCTTCGGAAGACGGAGGGGATGATGCTTCTGAGGCTGAAAAGGAATTTTTCAAAGAAGAGGAAGAATAGACACACACGATAACGGGTTTATTTCACAATTAAAAAAACGAGGATGCATATGGGGAACGTCGTAGATATCCTGAGAGGAGAACTTGAAAGACTTTTTACCGCCCGTGCTCTTGATGACCTGACAGAGGAATATCTGGGGATCGATCCCGGTCAGTTCAGGGGAGAGGAAGACACAAAAGCCGTCTTCGTACGCCGTCTTCTCGACTGGTGTGAGCTTAATGATGCAATTCTTGCGCTGGCGGACATAGTCCTTTTCCTGAAAAAGGGCATGGTCGATCCGCGGCTCAGACAGCTCTTCAGACCATCGGAATCCGAACCGCCTCCAGATGAAGAAACCATGGCCGGCTACAAAGCGGGCGAAAAGCTCATAACCATGGGAATCGCAACTTTCTACAGAGCCGAGAAGGAAGAAGAAGGTGATGATTCACTTCAGAACGCCATAGGCATTGTTAATCACGACAGGGTACAGGCTCCTGGTGCCGTTCAGCGTCTGCTTACGGGTCTCAGGATTTATTCGAAGACCGAGAGCGAGCATCTCGTAGACGTGATGGAAATCGGTACGTGCAGTGATAAAAGACCCTTTTTGGTTATTCCATGGACCGGCGGCAGGACTCTGGCCGATCTCATGCCGCTGAATCCCGGCGAAATGCTTCACTACATGCTGCAGGTACTGGACGGACTCGAAGCCCTGCATGAAGCCGGACTTCAGCACGGTGACATCAAGCCCGAAAATATTCTCGTGATCGAACACGACGGCGAACAGACCGCCGTGCTCTTCGGGTACGGTGCACAGCGCCTGTCGGCCGGATGGAAACTGGAATCCTCCGATACCGGCCCGATCACGCTCTTCGGTACTCCCAAGTCCATGGCGCCTGAACAGATAAGGGGGCTTGATACGGATTTTCGAACAGACATTTATTCCGTGGGAACGACAATGTTCGAATTGCTGACGGGGAAAGCGCCTTTTTACGGTCACAACGCCATGGACACTGTGGGTTCTCACATCTTTAAAGATCCAGATCCCCTGAAAGTGCCGGCAGGACGGGAAGAAGCGCCATCAGAGCTGCAGGATCTCATTATGCGTGCGATGAGCAGGGATCCCACGCGCAGACACACGGACGTCAAGCAACTGCGTGCCGGGCTCATGGAAGTACTCGAGACGATACAGTCGCTTTCGGAAGACACCGGCACCTACGACGATATTTCGGCTGCAGCAGAACTGTTTCTTGAAAACGTGGCTGATGAGGGGTTGCTCGAGCAGCTGGAGGAGGAAGCCGAGGAACACCACGCATGGAATCCGGCGGCAGAGGTTATTGCAAACGCCGCAGCCGCTCATGAGGACGAAGAGGTCAAGACAAGACTCTGGTTCGCTGCCGCCAGGATATATCACCATAAACTCAAAGACAGGGTGATCGCCGAGGAGCTTTACAACAGCATTATTGAAGCAGACCCCGACAATGTTCAGGCGGCGGATGCGCTTGCGGACATCAGGCGCAGCAGCGGGCGCTACGAAGAAGTGATCGAAATGCTTTCGGCAAAGGCCGGAAAAAGCGAAGACAGGGAGGAAAAGCTCAGCATACTCTCCGAGATCGCCGAGATCTACTTCAGCGAAGCCAAGGATTATTCAAAAGCATTCGACTATTACCTCCTGCTTCTGGGCGAGCGCGGGCCCGATGAGGACCTGGTGGCCAGGCTGGAGAAACTCTCGGAGGAAACCGGCCGGTGGAATGAGCTTACCCAGGGAATCGCAGCCGTGCTTCCCGCTGTCACCGATCCGGATCAGAATTTCGATCTGTGCCTCAAGCTGGCGGATTTCTACAGTGAGCACCTCAATCGACAGGACTATGCCCTTTCGTGCTATCAGCAGGCGCTGTCTGCAAAGGCCGATTCCGCAAGGGCGCTTGACGGAGTGGTCAAAGTCTATCGAAAGAGTCAGCAGTGGACAGAGCTGGCACAGGTGATCGTCAGCTTTGCGCAGAACGAGAAGGCTCCTTCGGTAAAAAGGGACAGGCTGGTTGAGGCGGCCACCGTTTACTTCGAAAAACTGAGCGACACCGAGCAGACGAGAAAGCTGCTCGAACAGGTTCAGGAGGAGGATCCGGCTCATGAAGGCGCGCTCGTTCTTCTGGACAGGATTTATTCCCAGAGCGAAGACTGGACGCGTCTTGCAGACATCTACAAAGCAAGGCTGGGTCAGATCCCGGAAAGTGACGAGGCGGCGCTCAGGTACCGTCTGGCCGAACTTTACGAGGACAGGCTGGACGATTCGGAGGGGGCCCTTGAAAATTATTCCAGGGTCATCGAGCTGGACCCTGAAAACATCGAAGCTCTCAAAGGACAGGAAAGGATTTACGCCAGAAAGGAAGATTACGCCCGTCTACTGGAAAACCTGGACCGCCAGCTTGAACTGGCGGTTACACCCAGGCAGAAGATCCAGCTCCTGGACAGACTGGCAGGACTGCACGAGGAAGAATTCAGGGACGATTCAAAGGCAATAGAATGCTATGAACGAACCCTTGAGCTCGATCCTGATCACACGGGATCGCTGGTTTCCCTGTCACGATTGTACAGGAAGGAACAAAGATGGAACGATCTTCTTGATAATCTTCAGGCAAGAACAGATCTGGCGGATGATGACGAAGAGAAAATTGAACTGATGAGGACGAGGGCCCAGATCTTTGACGAGAAACTGGGTGAATCGTCCCGCGCGGCCGAAGTTTTTGCCGAGATAGCACGCATATCGGGCAGTGACGAGAGCACTCTCGAAGCCCTGGCCCGTTCACAGGAAGAGTCCGGGGACTTCGAAGGCCTGCGGGATACCCTTCAGCAGATGATTGAAAAGAGCGAAAGCAGGACGGCCACGTCCACCCTGTACGTTCGTCTTGCCAGGATACAGGAGGAAGGCCTGGACGATCTGGAGTCTGCAATCCAATCGCTAAGAAAGGCAGTGGACGCGGCGCCGGAGAACTCGAACGCGCTTTCCGCCCTGAGGGAAGCCTACGTAAAGAAGGGTGATTTCGCTTCGGCGCTTGAGATGCATCAGAAGGAGCTGAAGATAACGGACGGCGAGCTTGCGCGCGCGGAAGTGATCGCCGAGATGGGTGTTCTGTGCCTCATGCACCTTAACGATCAGGAGCGCGCGGTCGAGTACTTCGAGCAGGCGCTGGAAATTGATCCAAACTGTCTTCCCGCGGCAGACAACGTTTGTTCACTTTACAGGGAGATAGACAGGTGGGAAGACGCTCTGGGTATTTACGAGAGATTCTACCAGTCAATAGATGCCCTGTCCGATGAGCTTGCACTTGATCTGCTCACACATATGGGCGAGGCCTGTGCGCGGCTGGACAAACCCGATAAGGCGCTCGAGATCTTTGCGCAGGCGAGAGAAAGGGCGGGGGATGATCCCTACCTCACCATCTCGCTGGGAAAAAGCGCGCTTGCAGTAAACAACGCCGAGGAAGCATTGAAGTCCTTCTCCGAGTTTCTGGAGAAGTTCTCGGATGGAGCTTCCACCGAGGACAGGGTTGAGGCCCTCATTGGCAAGGCTGCATCCCTTGTGGAAATAGGCGGTCGCGAGGCAGAGGCTTTTTCGGCGGCCAGCCAGGCGCAGAGCCTTGATCCCGAAAACGTCCGTGCCCTGAAACTTCTCGCAGAAATACACTTATCGAGAAAGTCCTGGCAGGACGCAGTGAACGTCAAGAAAAAGCTTGCCGACCTCGTTGAGGATACCGAAGAAAAGCTGAATCTCCTTCTGGAAGCCGGCAGGATACAGTCGGAGCAGCTCAAGAGCAACCAGCCTGCGATTGAGACCCTGCAGAAGGCGCTCGAACTCGATGACGGCAACCGGGCAGTCCTCAACCAGCTCATGAAGGTTCACAGCGCACGGGGTCAGTGGTCACAGGTTGTCGAGGTTGTTCTCAAGCTTGCGGACCTCGTGGAGGAAAAAACCCAGCTGGCCAAGTACCTGCTCACCGTGGGCAAGATTTACAGAAGAGAACTAAAGCAGGCCGATGAGGCCCTTACATACCTGGACATGGCGCTGGACGAAGACCCGACACTGCTTAACGCATTTGACAACATCGTGCAGATTAACACTGACACACAGAACTGGACGGGGCTGGAACGCGCCTACAGAAAAATGATTTCAAGGCTTCCGGAGGACTACGACATAAAGACAAGGATCAACCTGTGGCATTCTCTCGCCGAGCTTTACATCCACCGTCTCGACCGTTTCGATGACGCGGTTACCGTGCTCGAGGCGATCCGGAAGCTGGTGCCCGAAGAGCGCAGGTGGATGGAGGAACTCAGCGAGCTGTACGGATGGGAAGCAAAATACTCTCAGAAGGCTATTGCTCTTCATCATGAACTCCTCAGACAGAATCCCCTGAGGATAGAATCCTTCAACGGGCTCAGAAGAATTTATTCCGAACAGAACAAACCGGATGAGTCGTGGTGCCTGAGCCAGGTGCTTAACCTGCTCAGGGCGGCCGATAACGAGGAGGTCCAGTTCTACAACGAGTTCAGGATGAAGGACCTGGAGTCTCCGGCTAAAAGCCTTTCCGACAAAGAATGGAACCGCCACATAAATCATCCTGATCTCGATTCACTGGCGACATCCATCTTCAGCCTGATACAGCCCATGATTCTTTCGGAAAAGGGACAGTCGCATAAAAATTTCGAGCTTAACAAGGACAATGTCGTGGATCTGGAGAAGGACGACAGCGAGTTCACGCAGCTAATCAAGTTCTGCTCGGGCGCGCTGGGGCTTGAGACACCGGACATCTTTTATGAACCGAACCGCGCCATCGGGCTTGCCTTTGCGCATACAACGCCCCCGTCTCTCGTAGTCGGGTCAAAGGCCCTTAATCTCGGTGACAGGATGGGCATCGCATTCACTCTTGCCCAGTACCTTGCATATTCAATACCCGGCTTCTATGTGCGCCAGCTCCTCGTCAGCGGAAGCGAACTGAGTTCCTGGCTTCTGGCTGCTGTAAAGTACTTCGCACCTCAGCTGCCGGCACCCAAGGATCAGGTCTCAAAGGTAACGGACGCACTTTCGGTTCTCAAAAAGAAGATGCCGGGCGATGTGGAGGAAAAGCTTAGAGAACATGTTCAGTCGTTTATTGCCGGCGGTGGTGAAGTAAACCTGAAGAAGTGGGGCTCCGCAGTGGACCTGACAGCGGATCGGGCGGCCTTTGTACTTGTGCACGACCTCGAAACCGCCATCCGCTGTCTGAAGGATCTTCCGGAGGCATCCGGGATGCTTTCCCCGAGAGACAGGATAAAGGAACTGACCCTGTTCGCGATTTCAGAAAGCTATTTCTCGCTCAGGCGGCATACGGGGGTCGCACTGGAGCCGGGTTGAGAAAAAATTCACAATTAAAAATAGATCGAAATAGATCTATTTAAAGGATTAGCTGAAAATGGTGCAAGCCGTAAAAGTACTCTGAGGCCTATGATGCCTTCTCTTCTTCGGCCAGGACTTTTTCAAGACCCAGTACGGCTTCTTTCAGTTCCGGCATGAAGTCGGTTGCAAGGGAAATCCCCTTCCTCGTGGGCTTCCATTCCCCTTTGTCATCCATATAGTATATTCTAAGATCAATATACCTTCTTCCGCGGAACTCCTTCACTCCCACTCTGACCTCTTCGGTGGCGTTTCTCTTAAAACTGGAAACTACTGTGTCATCTGCCATTTCTTTCCTCCACAGACTCTTAGCGCAGACCTTTTACTGTCACACCAAGGAATCATGCTTTTGGACTTTTCCCTGGAATGCCTTTTATATGTACAGGTTATTACAGCAAATTCGATATTTTTTCAATTGTAATCGAACAGGCTCCCTAATGCTCTCAGGACACCCTCCTTAAAGGGGCTTTGGCGACCTCGCAGCGGTTCCTGCCCCCGTCCTTTGCCCTGTAAAGCGACTGATCCGCCTGATCGATAATGGCCTGCTTGTCCTCGCCATGGGTGGGATATGTCGATACACCCACCGAAACAGTGACCTTGAGATCGCCGGAATCTGTCGTAAATTTAGCATCTTGCACGTCTTTTCGTATTCGTTCGGCAAGTCTCATTGCTCCGACGGTGTCGGTTTCCGGACCGACTACGGCAAATTCTTCGCCGCCATATCTGGCGGCCGTATCGATTTCCCTGCTGTTTGTCGCTATTATGCCGGCAACTCCCTTGAGAACCACGTCTCCGGCAGGATGGCCGTGGTTGTCATTGACGTTCTTGAAATGATCCACATCTATCAGGAGAAAGGACAGGGGCCTGTCGAATCTCTTTGCCAGCTTCAGTTTCTCGTCGAGTTCCATCTGGAATATTCTGTGGTTTTTCAACCCGGTGAGTCCGTCGATGGTGGCCAGTTCCTCCAGCTTCCGGTACATTCTGGCGCTTGCGAGTGACTGTGCCAGCTGGTTGGAGAGCACCTCGAGTATGGGGCGTACACCTCCGTGGTACACATTCTTGTTCCTGCTTGCAATTACGAGGGTGCCAATGGCGTTATCCTGTACCACAAGCGGAATCACGAGCAGGGACTCGATATCGCCCATTTTGATTTTTTTAGTAAATACGACCTGCTGACGCGAGTCATAGCTTCCCTTGTAAGGAAGGTAGTGCCTGTTCTTGACCACCATGGCAACCAGGCTCCGGCTGTCCTTGAAGGTGAGGTTGTTCAAATCATCGGCGCCCGTCCCGCGGCTCATGAGCACCCTGTGAACGCCCGTCCCGGTGTTAAAATCCGTAACAGCGGCCAGGTCATAGGGCGCCAGCTGTTCTATTGCAGTAAATCCGGCCTCGAGGACCTCGGGCTCGGTGCGGGCGGCGTTGAGTGATTCGGACGCGCGGTAGAGCTTTCCCTGATCCGATTTTGATCGCTGCAGCTGAGCAAAAACGCGCTCGTTTTCTACTGTCCTCATTATCTGCCGGGTGGCCGTGAAAAGGAGCGTCTGCTCAGAGTCGGAAAAATCCCCTCCTTCAATCCTGTCGGCCAGAAGAACACCGTGAATTTTTTCGTTTTCCATCACGGGAACGGCAATGAGCGCTGTTATGCGTACGGGCTCCGAGTAGTAGGAAAGTCCCTTGAAGCCCGGTTTCAGCTTGTTGAGTCTTACGGGCGTTTTCTGCCTGGCCACTCCCCCGATCAGGCCTTCGCCGGTTCTAAAAACCTCACTGCTGATACTGTCACTTACAGTGGCCGCTTCCTTCAGCCTGAGCTCGTCCCCGCCCGGATCGATCCAGTACAGCAGACACGAATGGCACTGCATGGCATGCCTGATTATGTCGAGCAGCCCGAAAAGGCTTCTGCGAACTTCCGATACCGTACACTGACTGAGCCTGGTCTCTTCCTCTTCCTTTTCCAGTTCAAGGCCGCCGCTGGGCGAAGGCACGGCCACCAGCCTGAAATCGCGTGCATCCTGATCGATCTGCGCCAGTTTTTCCTTCAGTCTGCGCCTGCCGGAGATCCTGATCCTGAAGACTTCGAGCCTGGTCAGAAGGTAATTAAGGCAGGCGAAAGCGAGAATCACGGAGGAATGCAGGCACAGGCTCACATACGTGCCGTCACCCGTCAGAAGCAGTATGGATGTTTCCAGCATCAGGCTGAAGACGATGAGGAACACGGCCGTAAAAAGGGGCATGAAGGACACGAACATGGAGATCATGAGAAAGACAACGGGGTATGCGTATGACAGGACGCCGCCGGCTGTCTGCACACCAGCATAGACACCGACCACGCTCAGCATGCCGAGTTCCATCTGATCCCTGATCTGCTTCAGGGGTGCCGGCCCCCTTCTCGTAAGCAGATTTTTCACCTTCAGGGAAACCGTTACGACCCAGAGCGCTCCAAGGGCCCACGTCATCCACCACCAGTCCATGTTCCTGTAACCCGGGGATCCGAAATAACCGAGGCCTATGAGAGCGCATATGCCGCCCGAGAGCAGAAAGATCCTGCACGAGCGCCACAGCCTGTAAATCTGGAATACGATATCCTCGTAAAATGCCATTTCAGACCCAGATATGACCCTTATTGAACATCATTTTAATACTCTTCTTTAATAAACTACCCGCCCTTCCGGGTGCGGGCAAATTAAAGGCAAGTATTTTTGGACGCGGTCGGCGCATGTAGTAAAATTTCACCCGTGAACAACCCGTCAATCGCAACAAAAGGGATCAACTTATTGCCCGTCATGGCCGTGTTCCTCACCTGCTGCGGCACGGGTGATGAAAAGACTTCCTCAGTCGGCAGGACAACGACTGTCTGCACGGACGCCTCAGCCGGGAAACGCGCCCGATCGACGGCAGAAGGAGTAAGGGAAAAGTCTCCAGCTCCCCCTTCGGCCGCATCCGCTGACAATGAGGATGATTGCCGCTGGAACGGCATGGACGCCGAATACGTTTTGCAAAAGATCCGGCACAGCAGGATCCGGGGCCTGAGGCCTACGGGCGGCAGCTCTGTTTCCTTCCGCCTTTATCTGGAAGGCGACGTGGACGCGGCCTTCAAGCCTGAAACAATCGACGGATTTCCCTGGCGCACGGAAATCGTCGCCTGGGTTTTAAGCAGGCTTCTGGGCCTGTGCTCAGTGCCCCCGGCCACTTCAAGAATCGTAAACGTGAATCGCCTTGTTGAGAAATTGAAGAAAAAACATCCCTTGAGCGCGCGGGAGCTTGAAGAAAAAGCAAGGGTGCGTGGAAAGAATCTCTTAAAGGGAGCGGTGGCGTGCTGGGTTCCCGATCTTGAGGCAACAGAAATGGAAACCGCCGCGGGCGCAGGAAAATGGATTGCACAGCTGTCACAGTCCGCGGGCGTTAAGCCCGGATATGATAACGACGTCCGGCAGCTTTCGAGCCTGCTTCTGTTCGATTATCTTATTGCCAACGGGGATCGCTTCAGCGGTGGGAACGTTTTCAGGACGCCTGAGGCAAGGATCGTTTTCCTGGACAACAACGCGGCGTTCTCTGCCTCTGTAAGTACTCAAAGGATGAAGAAACTCGACAACCTCCTGAAAAAAATCGAAAAATTTTCCGCCGGGTTTGTCGGCAGGCTCAAGTCCCTGGACATGGAAACGATGACGGCTTCGTTCAGAAAAAAGATCAGCGGCACGCGGCTTCTTTCCATGGAAGAGATCAGGGCCGTAATGAAAAGGCGCGGCGTGATCCTGGATCACGTGGAAAAAATCATACAGAAGCATGGAAGAGAACGCGTAATGCAGTGGCCATGACAGTTTTTTTGACTTCAGACCCTACAGCTTATTAAATTCCTAAAAAGCGTTTGTGCGACCGGCAAAGGGAGGAAGCAGATGAAAGAGCCCGTATTTCTTCAGCGGCCCGTTATCAACCTGGAACAGGACGACTCAAAAAGGCGGGTGGGCACCCGTTATTCGTCGTCCGATGCCCGCATTTACATAGTTGACGAAAGCGGTGTTCAGATTCCGCTCGAGATCTTTGATCTCAGTTCCTCGGGCGCGTACATAAGGTCGGACCTTCTTTTATGCCCGGGGGACGAGGTGGATCTCAGGCTCGAGCTTCCCTTCATCGAAAAGGACCTCATGCTCAGGGCGAAAGTCGTAAGGGGAGAGGTGGAGGAGCACGGAAAGGGCCCGGGTATGGGCGTGAGTTTCGAATCCATCTCACTTGAGAACAGGCTTCTGCTCGAAAAATGCATTCGCAAAAATAAATCCTGAAAAAGATTTTTACCGTACAACCCAGGTTATTCACAACAAACTGATATAATTGCGTAATTTTGCTTTCTGCATTTTGTCGCACAATTCGCACGCTGTGCGACTGAAACATCTGCAATATCAACAAGATCCAAGGCGCATTTTCTTGTGATAAGGTATCTAAAAGGAGGGTAAAAGATACCTTAAAAGTGCTTTATTGGCCTGTGATACATGTTATTAGATACCTGATTAGACATTTTCAGGTATCTGAACCCCCGGCATTTTTTCACTGACAATCTTTTTGCCCATTTATGATACTATCTCCATCGTCGTTAAAGGAGGTCGGATAAAATGGAAGCTCATACAGCCGCTGCAAATGCACTGAAGTACGTGCTTGACGCCGAAGCGGGCGAAAGCCTCGTGATCTTCAGCGACCCGGAAAAAAGAGAAGTGGCCGAAGCCTTTGCGCTCGGAGCCGCGAAACTGGGCCTGTGGACGCGCCTCGCAGTGCTCGATGCGCCCGACATTAAAAAGCACGGTCCCAGAAAACGAATACCGGATCTCGCAAAGGAAATAATGGCGCAGGGCAGAGGTGGCATCTACGTCAACCTTTTCAGGGGCCCTGCAGAGGAGGTCCCTTTCAGGATTTCATTCGTCAACATGGAATCAAGGCGGCGCGTGCGCCTGGGACACTGCCCTGGAATAAACATCGAAATGATGACGGACGGCGCACTCGCCCTGGGACAGGATGATTACGAAAAGATGCAGTCGCGCGTAAAATACCTTCTCGGCCGCCTGCATGGAAGCGTCAGCGTGCGCATGACGAATGCGATCGGAACAAATCTGGAGTTTTCGGTAACCGGGCGCGAATGGTTCACGGACACCAGGATTGACTGGAAAAAGATGAAGTGGATGAACCTGCCCGTGGGCGAGGTGATAGTGGGGCCGGTGGAGGATTCCCTTAAAGGCAAGCTCGTATGCGACATCGCAGTGGGCGGCATAGGCGTGATAAAGAGCCCGGTTACCATCGAGGCCGCGGGCGGCCGCGCCGAGAACGTGATCTGCGACGACGAAAAGATAAAGTCGAAAATCCTCGAATCCCTCGACATCGACAGAATGGCCAGGCACATGGGTGAGTTCGCGTTTGGGCTGAATCGGAAGGCGAGGCTTAGCGACGAGTTTCTTGAGATCGAAAAACTCGGCGGCACCTGCCACATTGCATTCGGAAACAATTCAGACTATCCGGGCGGAAGGAACACCTCGGCCAATCACATGGATTTTCTGATTTCCTCTCCGACAGTCGAAGTGGACTTCGGAGACGGCTTTGTTACCATAATGGAAAAGGGCGCCTTTACATCCTGAAACAGGGGTTCTTCGGAATCTTCAGGTGATAACAGAGTATAAACTATCATCCCCTGCTACTTCTTCACAATCCGGAAGGCTATCTGAGCAATATTCATCAATACCTACTGCTTCATTTCAATCCTGCGCAGGCCTGTTCATCAGATTGCTGAAGGTGGGTATCTTTCCACTCGGCAGGGTTTCGAGTTCATCCGTGATTACGATGTCGAATTTCATTCCGGGTCCAAGAATCCCGAGTATTTCGTCTTTCAGCTGTTCGAAATTCATTCTGGCGTCCGGATCCCGGGGCTTTATATTGAGCACTACAAGATCCTTCTTTTTCTGCAGAAGCTGATACTGGCGAATGCCGGAAAAGGCGTGCTTCTTGAGCGATGGAAGAAGCTCGTAAGGATGCAGGCTGCGTCCCGATGCAAGTTCAAAGAAGTCGACGGCGCGGCCCTGTATCTCACTGATGGTGGAACAGCCGGCGCCGCAGTCGCAGTTGTCAGGGCCCCTGACCGCAATGTCTTCGAGCCTGAACCTGATCCTGGGCATATGGAATGAATGGAGCGCGGTAACGACTACTTCGCCGCTTTCACCCTGGCGGACGGGTTTTCCGTCCTTTAAAATCTCGACTATCACGCAGTCGTCGCAAACGTGATAAAGGCCCGTCTGAGTGCATTCCCATCCAATGAGGTTGAATTCATATGAACAGTAGTTGTCCAGAACCGTTGTATTGAAATCCCTGCTGATGCTGTTCCGGACCACGGGCGTAAGCATCTCGCCGCTGGTTAGAATCGTCTCGGGGTGCAGGTCATTTTTAGTGTCGTCATCCATGAGCTGTCCGAGCCTTACAAATACGCCGGGGTATCCCATAATAATGTCCGGGCGTATGCTCAGAAGCTCCTTAAGTATCTTTTCAGGAGCCTGAAAGACGCTTACCCTGAAAAAGCGGAATGGCAAAAGAGCCCCCAGTCTTCCGTGCATGCTTGCGGTATGGTTTTTCCCGTGTTTCGGCGGAATACCGATAACAACGACCCTGCTGTTTTTCCTGAAGCCATGATCCCTCATTGCAACGAGCCTGAAGCCCGTCAGCAGTTTCTGCTCGAACCACGTGCGCCGGACAACGGATACGGCACCCGTTGTTCCGCTGGTCGCAAGATGCTGAGTTCCTCTGCCTCTTGAGGCGCAGGATGTAATATCCTCCATCTTCTGCTGCTGCAGATCGTATTTTGATGTGGCGGGAATACGAACAATGTCCGACAGGCTGCGGATTTCGTCAGGATGAATGTCGTTATCATCTAACAGGCGGCCGTAATAGGGAACATTTTCGTATGCGTGTTTTACGAGCCTTCTGAGCCGCCTTGCCTGGAAAGCGGCCGTGTCTGTTTTCCTGCCGAGTTGCCGGAGCATCAGCTGCCTGAATGCATCAAGCCTGTGAAGTCTTAAATCCATTAATCAGTCACTGTTTCTGAAATGGCCCTTTGAATAAGAGCACCGGGAGCATATGCTGTCGCCATCCATGATGCTGGTATAAAGCATGTGCCTGTAACTGTTCATGACATCTCCGTTCCATAGCTCGTCGAGGGACTGTTTAGAAAGATCACCTGCGACTGCTTCGTGATTCCAGTCGTTGTTGCACAGGATCACACGGCCGTCCTGCAGGACCTCAAGCATGAAAAAGGGTCTGAGACAGAAGCTGAATGTTTTGTTTATCACGTCCGTTATCATCCTGCTGATTGAGCCTGATTCAAAACCTGGCCTATTACGTCTGAACTTTTCATATCCATCCAGAGTGCCCGCTCGATTGTTGGACTCATGAATCCATACGCTGGCGCCCTGTTTTTTCCAGTAGTGCAGAAAGGCTTTTTCTTCGCCCGTGTTTTCAGCCAGTTTCATGAACTTGACCACGACCATGGGCCGCTGCCGCCGGTTCAGAAGCGACTGCACGTTAAACATCATTTTATTGTAATCATGCCCCTTGCGTATGCTGCGGTAGGTTTGTTCACAAAACGCGTCAATGCTTATAGTGAACGTATCAAGACCGGCCTCAATCAGCTCATCCGCACGGGAAGGTGACAACAGAGTGCCGTTGGTAACTATATTGGTGTGAACATGACTGCCAAGAATGTTTTTACTGTCAGAGATCAGCCTGTGAACATTACTGTCAGTCAAAGGCTCATTCTGAAGCATTGCTATCACGTTGCAGACGGATCCCGTATTTTTGAGCTCTTCGAGTATTTTCACATAAAGTCTTCTGTCCATCAGATTCGCCCTGTCAGATTTCTCTTTGTAAGAGTACGGGCACATGTCGCAGGAGCCGTTGCACAGATCCGTAGTCTGAATCTGCAGGATCAGGGGGCCGGGCAGTTTTGTTTTTCGCCGCGAGGGATCCCACGAGCGCAGTGCCCGGTCAAGCATCTGCAGGTACCTGATTTTCTCGCCGGTTCTTGAGAGTTCGTTATTCAGTCTCGTGATATCCATTGAGTAACCCTGCTGCATAGTATAGATCAGAACACAGTGACAGTTGCAATGAACAACATGGGAATACATCTCGAGGCGACGATCCAGAGCAAGCTGCTCTACGCGGCCCTCGTAAAAAGGTGGGTGGCGGCTTATGATGACAATGTCCGGTCTTCGGTGCTTCCAGGATCCTTCAGCCTGCAGGTCCAGACAATCGACCGCTGCAATGGCAAATGTCTGATGTGTCCCTATGCGGAAAAGGAGAAATCAGAGTCTGTGAACACCATGGATGACGGGCTGTATACGCACATTCTCAGACAGGCACAGGAAGCCGGCACTGTTCGCTCTTTCGTTATCATGCTTCAGAACGAGCCCTTTCTCGATAAAAAGCTGGAAGAGCGGGCGACAGAAGCAAAACAGATAATTGGAAACACGGCATCCATAAACGTAGTAACCAACGGCAGCCTTCTAACCACTGAGCGAATGGATGAAGCCTGTCGTTCCGGAATTGATACAGTTGCCGTCAGCATTGATGCCCTGGACAGTGAGACATACGAAAAGATCCATCGAGGTCACAGTTTCGACAAAGTCGTTGATAACGTATGCAGTCTGCTCAAGCGTTCCAGACGCCCGCATGTTATTGCGAGATTCCTTAAACAGGTCGACAACATCGATCAGGAAAACGAATTCAGACAGTTATGGAAGAAGAGGGGCGCGGGCGTATTCGTTCACCAGGTGGTAAACCGTGCCGGAACCCTTGATGATTATCTCAGTATTAAATCAGGAAGTGAGAATCTGAGAAACAAGGTAACGAGAAAGTTGATGAAAATGGTTTTCCCTTTCTGTTCCATGCCGTTTCACACGCTTTCCGTACTTCACGACGGCCGAGTGATTCTTTGCTGCCATGACTGGGGACCCGCAGTCATAATAGGTGATCTTTCCAGGCAGTCACTTAAGGAAGTATGGAATAGTGAACAAATTAATCACTACAGGCATATTCTTCTCAATAAAAACGCCGGGGAGAGTGCGCCGTGCTCGGACTGCTCGCTGGGTGTTGAATACTGATTAACCCTGACGGCCGGGATCTTCAGACAGATTCACTGGCAGCAACGGCTTGAATACGTTACACTGTAATGTATAAAATATCTTCCGGGAAAGGATCTGGAGGTTATGTTATCTGGTGGAGGCAAAATATGAAACTGAAGCTGTTAAATCTTATTTTCCTGCTTTCTGTGCTTTTATGGCTCGTTATCGGATGTGACTCCAGTGCGCCGGAATACATCGAGGTGGATTCCGGGACTGACGGGTCTCCGGATGGGAGCCAGGGAACCGCTGATACGGATACGGACAGTGATTCAGATACGGATGGCGATACGGATACGGATACAGACACTGATACTGACACGGATACAGATACTGATACGGACACGGATACGGATGCGGATGCGGATGCGGACGGTGGCGAAAAGTGCGTTCCCGTGGGACATGACGAGGACGGTGACGGGGAGGATGACGCCTGCGACAACTGCCCGACATATGCTAACGCGGGGCAGGAGGACGCCGACGGTGACGGGCTGGGTGATGCATGCGAATCGGACTGGAATGCCGGGCTGCTCTCGAAAGTTCAATTTTTCGAGCCTTTTACTTCGGCAGGCGGATCCTGGACGCCTGAGCCGTCAACAGCATGGGAACTACAGGATGATCAGATAGTTGGAAACATATCCAATTATGGTGCCACAGATATACACAGCAATAATATTAACGGCGCGCCCTTCTCGGTAGAGACAGTCTTAATTCACGATCCATCATCTCCCTACAACTCAAGCTATGCCGGAGTGCTTTTTGCAGTTCAGAATCAGGGGACGACGGGTTTCAGATGGTGGACGTGCCTGTTTGACTGGGACCGAAAGGAGCTTTCAGTGTGGACGATGGAAGACAATTCTCTTGATCTAATTGAAGAGACTGAAGTGGACGACAGCGGAGGTTCCGATATCTGGCGCAGGGTGCGCGTGTACCTCGGAGCTTCTGATCTCGTATGCACCTTTGACAACGAGGACGGTGACGAGGGCCAGGTAGTAGTGGACAAAGGCGATCTCTGGGGGGATATGAGCGGAGCGTCCGGGCTCAGGGTATACAACAGCCAGGAGGCCTTCACATCTTTCGTGATCTACCGTTAATCAACGCGTTTGCTATCGGCTTCAGGACACGGACGTATCATTGATCAGGAGCAGCTGTTTCTGACCTTTTGTAATCCGCGGCTTTTCCCTGACAAGGCGCATGGAACGCGCCTGCTTCCATATGTCAGAGGCCATCTCGACCCGCAGATTGATCCTGCGCAGACGCTTCAGCACCTCGGGGATAAAAGTGGTTTCATCTATTCCCTTTACAGCCGGGTCCACTACAATGCTCATCATCATCAGACCCGTGGGCGGATCCGTATGTTGACGGAACTGGTAATGAACCGGGCTTCCACCCAGTGAAGAAATCATGTCGCTCACCGCTGAATCAAGCTCGTCAATGAAAACGGACATGCCTCCCATTGTGAGCTTGTCGGTACTTGAAACGCCGGAAAGATGAGTATGAAAACCGATTCTGCCCAGACTGCATCCGCAATCGTAATGGTCGATATTACCGGTATCTCCGATTGAAGTGTTCAACAGAATTTTGCCCGATGACGGCAGCAGTGTCGTGTACAGGAAGCTTCCGTCTTCAGGATCCCGGATAAGGGCAAGCCTGTCCGTGTACAAATGCACGTCATCAACACATCCGGGACAGCTGCAGGGGCCGGCAATGAGCCCTGTTTCAGTCGAAATGTATCTAGGAAACACGCTGACGCCGGCCGATTTCATGAACTCAGCATGCCTTTGTGTAAGGGGTTCCCCGCCGGTAAAAATCGTACTGCCGCTGATGTCGAGCCCGTTTTCAAGCGCAGTCTCCACCGCCCTTACTGCCGAGCTCGTAAAGGTTCTGAGCACTGCAGAACCGCTATTCTTTATGGTTTCGGCCAGCCACTGACTGACGCTGTATGAGCTGTCCATGGGCGCGTGCTCGGCCACCGGCACTTTCAGCCCGCGGTTTTCTGCGCAGGCGGCTACATAAACGTATTTGAATACCGCAGGCATCTCCTTGTGCCGCGTCTGCGTGAACCATCTATCGGGAGAATGAGAATGTTTGAGATTTAAAAGAACGTTGTGAATTCCCGCGATGCTCAGGTGAAATGGATACCAAAGGGCTACGGGGCTTTGAAGAACATCATGCGCGTGGTACATGAAGCATTCATTCTGCGCTTCCTGTGTCAGAAAATCCCAGTTGTAAAAAACCCTCGTACCCTTTGAGCGTGTTCCGCTCGTCCTGCCGCGAAGCCCGGGCCTTGATGCAGCCTGATTGTTGAAATCGCTCTCCCGGGTAAAAAGATAAAACGAATCGCGCGTTACGGGCTTCTGGGCCTTGAATTCCTCGAGCCTGACAAAAACGCCCGCTTCCCTGAGTTCGAGCAGCGTGTCCTCAATCCCCGTTGCGCATACTCTTTTCTCAATGTCATCAAAAGAAAAACCCGAATGCCTGAGAAGCCTGTGATACGGGCTGCCTGCGTCGGAATACACGCATGATGCCAGAACCGCGAGAAAATTTTTCCGGCGGTTTTCGAGACGCTTCTTCAGCGCTTGTTTTGCGTTTCCAACTGTAACGGGGTTTTTCAGAAACTGCGGAAGACCCAGGGCATACTGAATCAGATCGCGTGATTGGGCCAGTGTCACAATTTAAATACCAAGATCCTGTTTTACCCTGTCCACGTATTCCAGCGTCAGGTAGTTTGAAGGCATTTTCTTTATATACCCGAGTTTGATCATGAGATTCAGAATCTTGTTCATGGATTCTTCGCTACGTATGGCATCGATATCGGGATGATTGTTCTTAAGAGCCGCACGGATGAACCCGGGATTTACGCCTATGTAAGTACGGGCTATGTTGCACACCTCGTCAGGATGCTGCTTTACGTATTCATGGCCGCGGACAAAGGCCTTTACCATGCCGTATACAATGTCGGGTTCGCGCTTAACAAACTCCCACGTTGTTGAAAGGCTGCATCCAGGAGCGCCCGGCCAGATGTCTCCGGTTCTTCTTACAATTTCACCCACGCCCATTTCTTCGAGCATGGTCGCATAAGGTTCGATCATGGATGCGGCATCCGTTCCCATTCCGAAGAAAGCGATTATGGCTCCATCGCCGGACGGCTGCCTGATCTGCTCGATGTCCTGCCAGCCCAGGCTTTCCAGAAGTCCCATGGCGGTAAGATCCTTCATGCCCCCTCTCTGGGGAATCGCCACGCTTTTTACATTTTCGATATTCATTCCTTTTCGTACAATGATGGCGGCTTCTTCATGGCCTGATCCCGCCACGGTCACGAGGGGAATTCCCTGTTCCTCGGCGGCAGCCACCCTGGTCCAGGGAAATATGGCGAACTGGCTGAGATTTGTTTCGAGTTTGTGGGGAACCTGCCAGGCTGTCGGTTCGATGGCTATCTGAAGGTTTATACCCTCATCTTTGAAGAAATTTTTTTCAAAAGCCACATAAGCCGGAATCTGGCATACACCGCGCAAAAGAGAAATTTTTATATCATACATGTTCATAACCTCTTGCTTCTGGAATTTATACTGAATAAAAGCAATGGACAAGACGCTTGATTGAATAAGACGTCAGGGGAGTTATCGTTGTCTCATGCGGACGGAAAAATAGTACCTTCACCCTTTGTCAGTGGACTGAATCCGTACAGAACTTCTGTTGCTGAATCCGGTTCTGTTCTGAAACTTGATACCAACGAAGGTCCTCATCCATCGAAATCGCTGATCAACGAATTAGTCAGCGAAGGCGTTGATCTTATCAGGTCATATCCTGATCTCCGCGAGCTTGAGTCGTTACTTGCCGGCATGCTTGAAATCGATCCTTCCCGCGTAATCGTGACCGCGGGGGCTGATGACGCGTTGGAGCGTTCGATAAGATCCGTGCTTGGTCCGGGAAAAGAACTCGTTCTGCCCGTTCCCACCTTTGAAATGCTCGAGCGATTCGCCACCCTGGCTGGCTCTGATATTACAGAGGTCGAATGGACTCAGGCCCCTTACCCGCTTGATGCGGTGCTGGATGCCATAACGGACAGTACTGCCATGATATGTGTTGTTACTCCCAACAACCCTACAGGCTTTACGGCGACCGCAGAGGATATTGAGACTCTTTCCATGAAACTGCCCGGTGTAATGATACTCGTTGACCTTGCCTATATCGAGTTTGCAGAAGAGGACATCAGCCTGAGAGTGCTTGAGCTGCCTAACGTTATAATCACGCGCACTCTTTCAAAAGCATGGGGGCTGGCGGGGCTCAGGGTAGGTTATGCCGCGGGCAGCGAAAGACACATAAGATGGCTCAGGGCGGCGGGTCAGCCATACCCGGTTTCTACGCCATCGGCGAGGCTGGCATCACGCGCCCTTCATACCGGTGTCGAATCAATGAGACTCTTCTGTGACCGGATCCGTAAAGAAAGAGATGAGCTTGTTCAGCTTCTAAAGAACAGCGGTGTAAAAGTACTGCCTTCAGGAGGTAATTTCGTGTTCGCACGTTTTAACGACGCCGGGGAAGTTCAAAGTTCTCTTCGAGACAGAGGCATTCTGGTGAGAACTTTTCCCGGACAGAATCATCTCGAAAACGGCATGCGAATATCGCTTCCCGGCAACGAGGATGATTTCAGGAGACTGACCCGCGCGCTTGAGGACATTCTGTCGATATAGCTTGTATTTTATTTCCATTTGGTTATCCAATAGGTTTTCCCTCTGGACGGGAGCTTATGACTTAAATGCCTTATCTTGGAGAAACACTTGCCATGTCCGCCGCCCTGTTCTGGGCCATTGGCGTTATTTATTTCAAGAAAAGCGGCGACATCATGTCCCCACTGTCGCTCAACATGTTCAAAAATATTGTCGCCATTATCCTTCTGAGTCTTACAATACCCGTTTTCGGAAGTATGTTTCCCTCGTCAGGGGAGGAATTCTTTCCTGATCAGCCTTTGTCCGCCTGGATTATACTGGCCTTTTCCGGATTTATCGGCATAGCCTTGGCCGATACGCTTTTCTTTATCGCCCTCAGGAAGCTGGGTGCCAGCCTGACAGCCGTTGTCGATACATCCTACACTCCACTGACTGTATCGCTTTCGTTCATTTTTCTGGGTGAGAGACTGGAGCCGCTCGCCCTCTTCGGGGCAGCCCTCATAGTGGGAGCCCTTCTCGTGGGAACCGCTGCGAAACCTGAACCGGGCAGGACGCGGCGCGATGTCATACTCGGAACAGTCATAGGTGTTTCCGGCATGCTGCTGATGGCCATCGGCATACTGATGATGAAGGGCCCCCTGAATAACGCGCCTCTTCTGTGGAGTACATGGGTAAGGCTCGTTCTCGGATCACTGGGTCTGCTCATAATCATCATGCTGAGCCCGAAAAGAAGAAGTCTGATGGCTGCCATGAAGCCTTCGAAGCTGTGGAAAATTGCGATTCCGGCATCCATATTCGGCACGTATCTTTCACTCATCGCGTGGATGGGAGGAATGAAGTTCACAAAGGTGGCCATTGCAACGCCCCTGAACCAGCTTTCCACCATATTCATATTTATTCTGGCCCTGGTTATTTTAAAGGAACCGCTGACCTGGAGAAGGGTGCTTGCAATAATACTGGCATTTGCGGGAGCGCTCCTGGTAGTACTTAGATGAGTATATGATCAAAAAGCCCATCGGGCTCTTTCCTACATGTATAAAATCAGTGTAAAATCCATCCCATGTGGCTTGAGCAGAATATGCCCGCTTACCTATTCTTCAGGGAGCTTATAACCGGAGGAGACGTTTTAGACATCTGTCCGCAGGACCCTGCCGGCCCCGTTTACCTGTCAGAATCCGGAAGCCGGGTGTACAGTATTCTACCGGATACAAGTGCGGCTGCAGATGGCTTTCCACACCCCGTGTGCTCGTCATCGGAGCTTCCTTTTGCAAAGAATTCCGTGGATCTGGTTGTTTCCACAACGCTCTTTTCCGTGGTTGAGAAACAGTCAAGAGAGCGCCTGCTCAAGGAGATAAGGCGCATGGTCAGCGCGGACGGAGTCGTTGCCCTTGTGCTTCCCAACAGGCAGAAGACGGGCATTTTTTACAGCACTCCCGACGACTGCCCCGACTACTGGGATTTTGAGCGTATGATGCGGAGGCATTTTCCTCACATTACCATTCTCTCGCAGAAACCGCTTGCCGGGTCGGTACTGGAACCCATGGGCAGAAGCTCTGTGCCGGATCTTGCGCTGAATGACAGTCTACTTGATTCTGATCTAGAAGAGCCCTCGCATTACATTGCTGTATGCTCATCAAGGTACAGGCGCATAAATGAACAGCTTATGGCCAGGTTTCCCTTTTCCAGTCTCGAGGATTCAGTGGCAGGTGACCTGGAGTCAATGCGGTCCGCGCTTGAAATAGCAAGGAGAGAGGCTGCTGTACATTCCAGGGAGATTCCAAAGCTCAGAAGCAGAGCCGAAGAGCTGGAAAAACGGCTGATGGATGAAGAGGAGCGTAACCGGGAACTGCTCGAAATGCGAAACAAGTCCGAGATCACTCTTCACAGGCTGGAGGTTAATGAAAAAGCGCTTGGCAGGGCCGATGTCCGGATAAAGGAGCTTGAGTCTGACCTTGCTGATACAGAGAGGAACTATCTGGAATCAGAGAGCAGGGTGCGTCGCCAGCAGAGAGAGCTTGGGGATCTTACTGTCGCGTTTGACAAATCAAAGAAAGAGGGCGAACAGCTTGAAAACGAACGCCTTCGCATGCATGAGACCGTTGCTGAACTGCAGTCAAGGATAAAGACTCTGCAGAGAAAAATCGATGACAGCACTGAGCAGCTTGCCGGGATCGAAACAGACAGGGAGGAGTATCAGAAACGCATGAACCTTGCCGCTGGCGAGCTCAGAGACGAAAGGGAAAGGCGTCTGAAAGCGGAGCATCGCATTGTATTACTTGAGGAAGATCGCGATTTCGGCAAAAAGGCACTTGAGGAAAATCTCGAAAAGCTCAGGCGCTACCTCAAGGAACGGGATGACGCGATTGAAGCCCGAAGAGAGGCACAGGAAAAGCTCGATCGTTTCATGGAGGAAATCGAAAAGGGCAAGGGTGCTTCAATCGAAGAGGCCGAGGGACTTCGAATCAAAATTGCCGGGCTTAACGACGAGATTGAGAACCTGAAAAACTCTGCCGCCGCTGCCAGGGAAGAAACTGCACAAAAGGAAGCGGCGCTGATTGAATCACAGGAAGAAAATAAAGGCAGTGAAGGGGAAATTGAGAGGCTGAAGCAGGAGCTGGCTGGGAATGAACAGGAAATTGAGAGCCTGAAAGAGGAGCTTGAGGGGTTCGGCAGCAGGCTTGAAGGAACCTCAGACGATCTGGAAAAGGCCCGGCAGAAGATTATGGAGACTGAAAAGGAACTGGCCGATGCACTTGGGGAACTTGAAAAATCCCGGCTGATGAATTCAGAACTTCAGGATGCCGTGTCGGGTTTTGAGGTCAAGGTGAGCGAGAGAGACGGTCGCATTGCCGAAATGGAAAAGAATGTTTCCGATCTCAGGCAGGCCGTGCGGGAATCCGTCGAAGAGACACACTGGCGTAATAAGGCTGAAGAAGCCAGAAAAGAGACTGCATCTCTCAGGCAGGAACTGGAAACTTTCAGGGAAACGAGTGAATGGGATAGTTCCATTAAGTCGGGCGAAGCGGAATCGAAAAAGGCCCGCGACGAGCTTGTCGAAAAGACGAAGTTCCTGGAATCAGAGGTAGAAAGGCTGAAAAAGGAAAATGAGGTAGGCCTTCTCGCCGTAAGAGAAGATGTCGAAACCGAACTGAGGCTCGTCAGGACGGAACTGGACACGAGGGACAGTGAGCTGTGGGAGGCAAGAGAGGAGATTATCCGGCTGAGGGCCCAGCTTGCGGCGACTATTGATGATGCAGAGCACAGGGGTGAAGCAATACCGCATCAGAAGGCGATAGAAGAGCAGGAAAAGGTCATTCATTCACTTACCGAAGAGAGAAACGGGCTGATCAAGCTGGCCGAGAAAACGGAAAGATCCCTTGCCCGTCGCAAGTCTCATATTAATAAGCTCATTGCCATACTGAAGCACGAAAGGGTTCTGTACAGGCAGCAGGGTGGAAGCGAACCTGTTGAAATTGCAGACGAAGAACTCGACAGGGTATTTGGAGTCGAGGATTCCGAATCAGAGGACAATGCAGTCAGTGAGGTACTCAGGGATCCTGACTAGTCCACGGAGCTTGACACACATGAACCCATGGATAAAGTGTTACCCCTGTCGAGACGGTCTTTGAGCGAAAGTGGCGGAATTGGCAGACGCGCAGGATTCAGGTTCCTGTGGGCTTTACGCCTGTGGGGGTTCGACTCCCCCCTTTCGCACCAGTTATTTATTTTCCTGTCTGTCCGTGATCAGTATGCCGTTCAGGTGATCATACTCGTGGAGAAATGTGATGGCCGTGTTGTTTTCCAGGCGGTCGTCGGAGACGAGGTTTCCATCCGCGTCGTAGTATGAAACTTCCACCCACGCCGGCCTTGCGACTTTCGCGGGATTATTGGGGATGGAAAGGCAGCCTTCGGTCATGCCGTTGTACCAGTAGTGAATTTCATCCCTGGACCAGTCCAGAATGACAGGATTTATATAGCCCTCAGGCTGTCTTCCGGGCAGGCTTGCTCCGAAAACCCGCCTGTTTATACCGATCTGGGGAGCGGCGAGTCCTATTCCGCCGACCGTGTCCAATGAATCCCTGAGTTTCGTCGCCAGTGCCTGGATGTCGGCATCCTGCGGATCAACCGCTTCGGATATGAGGTAGAGGGTGCTGTCCGCATCCTGCCAGTCGGTGACTATGTTTCCACTGGTAAATGTAGTTCCACCCGCGGCAGCCAGTGTGAGTTCATCGGAATCGAGATCCCTGGTTACTCCGGCTTCGTATTCCTCCTCGAATACAAAATCTCCGGTTGTGAAACTCCATGAAAAGTCTCCACTCATGCTTTCACCCGACTGAGCGTATTCTACTCCTTCGGATATGGTTACTGTATAGGTAGTTTCCGGTTCCCACACCGGGAAAGGCACAAACCTGAATTCGCGGTTTGCATTTGCGTTCCTGTTATAGGGCCATATTCGGTAAGCGCCATCATCAATGTCCAGGACGACGGATGCGGGGACAATGTAATCACCCGCAGTGGAACTCGAAATGAACCTGATCAGGATTTTCTGGTTTAGTTTGACCTCCGGGGGAGATTCAGGCTCAAAGTATTCGACAAATTCGTTGTCAGAGTCAGAATCCGAGTCAGTGTCAGTATCCGAATCAGAATCGGAATCGGAATCAGAATCCGAGTCACTGTCGCTGTCGGAGCCGACGTCGCTGTCCGCGTTATCTCCGGAGCCTTTGCCATTAACGCCGTCATCATATTTGTTGTCATCAGGATTTTCTGTACCACACTGCAATGTGAAAAGGATGATGAGCAGGCAGAAGGGCAGGCATTTAAGTGAAATTAAGTTTTTTCTCATTGTGTATCTGCTCCCTCTTATTACCGAGACGGTAACAGTATTTAATATAATATATATAATTTTTATTAAAAAAGGGGAATTTGTATTTTATTCCGGCAAGCCTGGAAATATTTCAGCCTTTATTTGTTTATAGGACGGCAGGTGCGAAAACTTTTATACACAATGGGTAATGGAATAAACGTTTTTGTAAATTATTATTAAATAGAGGAGGTATGTCCAGGTAGCATGGAATCATCCAACTCCCCGGTATGAAAGGAAAAGCACAAAGCATTCCTCAATACATGAGAATGGATCGGATATTGCTAATAAAGACCACTCTGTTCGGTTTGTTTACAGTGGGGAATTACAGTAATCTTGGAGGTGAAACAAGGTGTTCGATCTTCCCGGCAAGGGCCTGAGGCTGAAAAAAGACATTGGTAAATCTGCCATGCTTCCGAGTGCTGAAGAGGAAAAAAAGCGCATCAGCGTCAAGCTGGAGATCGTCAAGGAGGGCAATGCAGTTCCTACAATGGCTCGTGCAAGGCTGGAGGCTCTTTTTGATGATGACACGTTTGAAGAGATAGGGGCCAAAGTCAGGCACAGGGCGAAAGACTTCGGCCTGGAAAAGAAAAGGCCCGAAGGGGACGGTGTGATTACGGGTTCCGGGGAAGTCAACGGCAGGGTTGTCTTTGCCTTTGCCCAGGACAGGTCCGTAATGGGAGGTTCGCTCGGCGAAGCTCATGCGCAGAAGATATGCCGCATAATGGACATGGCTCATAACGCTGCCTGCCCACTCGTTGCCATAAACGATTCGGGAGGCGCCCGCATACAGGAGGGAATAGACAGCCTGGGAGGTTACGGTGAAATTTTCAGGCGTAATGTGGCGATGTCGGGGATAGTTCCCCAGATTTCCCTCATTATGGGTCCATGCGCGGGTGGTGCCGTCTACTCTCCCGCTCTTACGGACTTTGTCGCCATGGTGCAGTCCCAGTCCTACATGTTTCTTACCGGTCCCAAGGTGGTCAAGACTGTCACTTTCGAGGACGTGACACCTGAGAAACTTGGTGGAGCGGATGTTCACGCCAGGCAGTCGGGAGTAAGTCACCTTCTGTACAGAAATGAGGCTGATGCGATACACGGCGTCCGCCAGCTTCTGAGCTATCTTCCATCCAACTGGAAAGAACAGCCCCCGCACTTTGAAAGCGGTGATCCATTCAACCGTGACGCGGAGGAACTCAACAGAATCATTCCGGAGAATCCCAGGGAGGTTTACGACGCCTACGGCATAGTCAACAGCGTCCTGGATCATGACAGCTTTTTCGAGATCCATAAAACCTGGGCCAGAAACATAATCACGGGCTTCGGACGCATAGGCGGATATACGGTGGGCATCGTGGCAAACCAGCCGCTCTGGATGGCGGGTGTCCTGGACAGTGATGCTTCGAGAAAAGGTGCAAGGTTTATAAGAGCCTGTAATGCATTCAATATCCCTATTGTAACCTTCGTAGACGTACCCGGGTTCATGCCGGGCACTCATCAGGAGCATCAGGGAATAATCTATCACGGCGCAAAGCTCTGTTATGCCTACTGCGAAGCCACTGTTCCTAAAATTACCATCATAACGCGCAAGGCATACGGCGGTGCATACATTGTAATGGGCTCCAAGCACATCGGAGGAGACGTCAATCTTGCATGGCCTTCGGCCGAGGTCGCCGTAATGGGAGCCCATGGAGCGGTGGAGATCCTGTTCCGCAAGGAAATCGAGAAGGCTGATGATCCGGGCAGGGCTGCATCTGAGAAGATCGAGGAGTATGAGAAGAAATTCCTCAATCCCGAGCGTGCGGCTGAGCGCGGCTATGTTGACAATGTCATCCAGCCGTCAGAGACAAGGGCCAAGCTGTACAGACACCTCAAGGCAAATATTGCAAAACAGCAGGAACTGCCCCAGCGACGCAACGGCAACATACCCACATAATACCCACTCCCTGTATTCCCGGAAGGTATAATTATTGTTTTGTTGTCCTTTGACGGGTCACACGTATGCCAGTTTTTTGATCATTGGGAGAAAACAGAGCAAAATTTCTTCTGAAGGAGACTCTCATGAAACCAAGGATGAAAGTATGCGTCACGGCACTTCTGGCGGTGCTGATGTACGCGGATTATGGTTTTTCCCTGCCACTGGAAGTACCCCCTCTCGGCGCGAGAGAGATTGAGGCTCCAAGCCGTGTGTTTTTAAGGACGGCTGTTTCTGATCTTCCTGACGGAGCACTGACGAGGTTCAGGCTCGGCGGCAGCTATAATTTTGACTTCGGATGGGTAGGGGCAATGTGGGACGTCTACCAGTTTTCATCCCAGTACGAATACGATGAAGACGACCCCGGGGCAGAGCGGCACCCCGAAAGCATGAACGGCACCTGGGATCTTCATGCGGCAGCCGGTATTTCATTTTTCTCTGGAGACTGGGGAGCGCTGGCAGCCCTGTTCAAGGTCCAGGTGCCTGTGAACTCACTTACTCTTTTCGACAGGACCTGGGTGCTGGAGCCCGGTGTGGGATTCGATATTGATGGAGGCATTCTCATTCTTTCGGGCGACATCACGTTTGCCTGGATGCTGAGGCACGAAGAAGAGGACTCGGTTTTTTTCCTTGGCAGGCTTGCACCTGGAGTAAACATCGTGGACGTGGTGGCAATACTGTGCGGGTTCGAGTCCGTGGTTCCCATCGGAGGACTGGACATGGACATGGATCCGCGCATACTGCTGACCCCGGGAATCAATATAGAAGTTACGGACGGGCTGAATCTCGAAGCAGCATTCAGGTTTGCACTTACGGGATCCACCCCGCCGGAACTTGGTCTTTACCTTCCTCCGGACTGGACCGCAATGATAGGAATGGCCTACGAGTTCTGATACCGGTTCGTTCGTATTTTACTGAAATCGAGTTTATCCGCTGGATGCCCGGTTTTCTTTTGTGCCGGATGACCAACAGCTATTATTGATTCAACCCTCATGTGAGATGGAATGCCCATCAGTTCCCGGATGTAAGCTTCGGCGCTCTGCTGTGAATTGTGCTCGCGCATGCGTATCTGTATCCAGCAGCTTCCGAGATTGAGCGAGTGGGTCGTCAGATGAATAATCGTCGAAGCGATACAGGCGTCCTCTATCCACGCATCCGACTTGTTTTCATCTCCCAGCACCACTATTCCCAGGGCCGCATCCCTGAGAAACGAAGAGCCCAGCGGCTTTGCCATGGACAGTTTTTTAAGCAGTTCACGATCTTCGACGAAGATGAATTCCCATGGATTCAGATTGCGCGAAGAAGGTGATCTCAATGCAGCCTCTTTCAGGATATTAAGATCTTCGGACGCTATTGTCCTGCCGGAGTATGTGCGGATGCTCCTTCTCTGTCTGAGCAGATTTATCATCTGGAAGGAATTAATGCCTGTTTCAGTAGCTGAAACCCTGCGGGAGATCGCTTTCCGGTACGCCTTCGGGAACCCATGAAAGATCCACGATCGTGTATGTCGGACTCAGCTTCTGGAAAATGGGAACAACGCGCATTCCGATCTTGGGCTCTCCGATACTCAGATAGCTCATGAGGATAGTCGGCACACCGTCGAACTCGATATTTATGAACTTGATGGGCTTATCGAGCACGTTGAAGGCCCCGGAACGAGCACATACCATGAAGGTGTGGATTTTCGCGGTCTTTTTAGCCAGATCCGTCATGTCTATGATGGAGCACCTCTCGAGACAGTCTATGCAGTGAACCCTGAAAGGCTGGTAGATGGTTCCCTTCAGGTCACATTTCGGATTGTCGCACCTGGTCGCCATGAGTTTGCCCTGGCTCAGAGACTCGAAAAATGGCGCTTCGCCGCCATAGGAGTGAACATAGATCATTTCCCTGGGGTTTGTGACTCCCATGAGCTTCCATCCCTCGTCGGCATTCCGGATGGGCATGTTGGGAGTTATGTGATGAAAATCGCCCTTGAGTTTATATTTATTGTCCTTTACGTAAACAGTTCCAAATATACTCATCGTTCTTCTCCTTTAGTCATCTTTTTTGAGCAGATGATCAGGATCCATCAGGATCGTGGATGTTACATGAGATCCCACTCCTGCATGGCTGATGGCCAGACCTCTTTTGGCACCTTTGACCTGAAGATCGGTCCAGTCGGCAGGCTTTTCGCGATTGAACGCTTGCCACCTTTTTTCATCTCCGTGAATTTCGGCCCAGCGGTTCCAGATGTGAGTGGCTACTTCGAACGTCTGCATGATGCCTGTGGCGCCCACCGCATGCATGCAGCCGATGAGGCCGCCTGAAATGTTGGACGGAAGCCTGCCCGGTTCGTTGGTATGTGGATTCGTATGATAACAGTCGCCCGACTCCACGTAGTCTCTGCCTTCGCCATACGGGCGGAGACCGATATCCTCGTAGGTCTGAACGTCACTGATTGTGAATGCGTCGTGCAGTTCGATGACATCCAGGTCTTCCATGGGATCCTTTATTCCCGCCATGCTGTATCCGTAGTATGCACACATGCGGGCTCCCAGGAATCCGGTGAATCCCGGGTAGCGGTCGCCTCCGGGGAATCGCTCGGCAAGATCCTTGTACTGATCCGCGGTTTCGTTCGGTAGCAGCGGAATTTCCATGTCCATTCTGTCGGCCGGCCGGAGTGTATGGGATCCTGCACCAACCCATATTCTCAGAGGCTTGTTTTTGGTTCCATCCGTAAGTTTTTTGGCGGTAGCTTCATCGCAGATGATAGCGCAGGCAGCTCCAACGCTCATAAGGCAGCAGTCGAGAGCCCTGAGGGGATAAGCGACCACGGGCGATTTCAGCACGTCATCTACCGTGATCTTCATAGGGCCCTGGGCATATGGATTCATCCTTGCGTAGCCGTGATGCTTGACCGCGATCTCGGCCAGCGTTCTCCTGAAAGATTCCTCCTCCTTGCCGAACACCTGCCAGTATTTTTGTGCCATGACTGCATAATATCCCGTGTAGATATGGCCGAGCGGGCTTTCCCAGTCCTTGTCAGCTGCGCAGGAAATCAGAAAGTTACCTTCGTCCGTGGGTACCTCGTCCATGCGTTCCCAGCCCATTGCCAGAGTGCAGTCGGAGTAACCTGATGCAACGGCTTTTACAGCCTCCCACAGGGTGGATCCGCCGGTGGCTCCACCTGTCTTGATGCCGATGTTTCCAAGTGGATCGAGTCCCAGGCGGTCATGAATAACGGCCTCTCCGAGAAGCTGATCACCGAAATGATCGGCAAAGTGGCCGTAATAACATGTATGAATGTAACTCTTGAGTTCGGACGCACTCTTGTCAATTAGTTCCGCGGCCTGAACAAGTGCATCCACGCACAGTTCCTCGGTCCTTTTGTCCGGCATCGCCCGGTCGAACTTGGACTGACCGGCGGTGACCAGATAAACGGGTCTGGAAAGTTCTGGAATCTTTAACTGTTCTTTGCTGAATTTAATCATACTCTCACCTCTTTTCGGCAATAAAGGTTCTTACAAAAGCGCAAAACCGGATTTCTTTTCCTCCCTTGTGGCTCAGCTGCACTTACTCCGGCAGCAGAAATTGATAACATATTTCCACGGATTTCCACACCCCTTTTATTCAGAAATTCTGGCCGATCTCCTGAAACAGGCCGGGTATGTGACTGTGGCATTATGTAATACCCGGATATTGACAATTGTGTCATGCGCCTAGTAATAGGCTAATTTGCCAAGGCCGCAGGGTTTCTATGCGAGGATGGCGGAACTGGTAGACGCGCTAGGTTGAGGGCCTAGTGGTGGCGACACTGTGGGAGTTCGAGTCTCCCTCCTCGCACCGGGATATACATAGTACCAAGTGCATTCCAGAAGAGAAAAAGCCGTTCAGAGAATATCCTCTTTCAAATCGGCCATAATCGCATTGTCAGGGGGAGTTGACAGTACGCTTGTCGCCCGTCTTGCAAAAGAAAACCTGGCAGGCCGCATTATCGCCGTAAGCGCCACCGGTTCATTTCATGATTCGCAGGAAATAAAAGAAGCTGGAAAAACAGCGCGGCTGCTTGGAGTCGAGCACAGATTGATTAAGGGTCCGGGAGTATCCGATGAAGGCTTGAGAAACAATCCTCCTGACAGGTGTTATATCTGCAAGCGCATACTCTACTCCAGGCTGCTTCAAATGACGGAAAAGGAAGGCATTGAAATTGCGATGGACGGTACGAATGCCGATGATGATCGTCCTGACAGGCCCGGTCTCAGGGCAGGCCGTGAACTCGGTATCGTATCTCCACTGCTCGAATCCGGGATCCCGAAAATCGAGGTTCGAAAATGGGCCGGTGAACTCGGGCTGGCCAATGCCGACAAACCGTCCAATGCGTGTCTTGCAACAAGGTTTCCTTACAATGCTCTTCTCTCAGAAAAAGTTCTTCAGAGCGTGGCTGGTGCGGAGAGAAAGCTGAAGAGCATCATCAGCGGCAACCTGAGGATGCGTGTGCATGGGGACCTTTGCAGGCTTGAGCTGGATGATAATGAGATTAAGCTGCTCGGCGATGGGGAAAAGCGCAGACGGGTGCTAAGAATACTCAAAGAATCCGGCTTCAGATATGTTACACTTGATCTTGAAGGATACAGAAACGGATCCATGGAAGATTCAGACATGGATACCGTAAAAAGGGACAACGTATGATTCTACTCGGAAGCTTTCTGCACAGACATGAACTCGCCGAAATTATCGGGCGGGCCCTGGAAGACAGGTCCAGAGAAGATGATGCTTACAGGATAAAAGTGATTGTGAATTTCAATTCCTATCTGGTAAGACTTTATTCCAACCACCTCGCATCACAGATTTTCAATAGCATCCTGCCCGGTGAAGTAAACAGCTTCAGTGCGAAAACCAAGGGCATACTCAAGGATCTCATAGTAAAGCATCCTCCCTGCACCAACAGACGTGTAAACGAGCTTATTGCCCAGTACAACAGGTTCCCCCAGGATTTTTACCGGGAAACGCCTTTTGAAGGTCTAATATTCGTTGCCGGCGATCCGACCGTGTACGTGGGATCGAGACGAATAAAGAGAATTCGCAGGATAGCGGAAAAATGCGCACGCCGCATAATGGACTATATTACTGATCAGATTGAGCAGAGAGCCGAAGAAATATCAGCTGAAAGAGCATCCGACCTGGGCATCCCGAAGGAGCGCCTGATAATCTCGGACGATGAGATGATAAAGGAATACCAGCACGCGGAACGCCGCGTTCTCAAGTCGATCAGGAACGGCGCGTTTGTGGCAGCAATGCCACAGTTCTTCATCGATGACATAGTAGGCCTGAGGATTCTTATTGATGACGCGAGCGCCGGTCGCGTTAATGACTACATCAGCTCGAACAAAGATTTCACTATCGTGGAAGAAAAAGAGTTTTCGGGCCGCTTCAATGCCAGAAACATGGTCGTGATTTACAGGCTCGACAAGGATATTCTTCTTGAAAATCACCCTTCCGAGGAAGCCTGCAGGGTTCTCATTTCCAGAGGGGTGGCGGGCAGGCTCGAAGAAATACAGGATTACTACAGGAAGTTCGTTTCAACGGCTGAAGAGTATGTACGTTTTGAAATTCTGCTGAACGACTACCAGGAGCTGCTTGAGTCCGAAATAGGCCTGAGCATGCACGAGGAACACATACGCACCCAGCGCGAGCGTCCCGAATATTCCACACACCTGGCGCAGAATGTTGAGGCCCTCATGGTATTTCTGTTTGCCTATTCACTTTCGGCAAGAACCGTTTTCAGGGATCTCCCGATAAAGCTGAGCGGAACCTATCTTCCGGATTATTTCGAGACCGTGCTCAGGTCTCTTTATATCACTCCGACCGGCTCTCTCGGTCTTACCATGTAGCCTGCAGCTGTTGACGGGGTCTCGAGCCGAATATAATGTCGCCTCAAATGAGCAGAAACAGTGATACTGCCGTAATTGCGGGTCGTGGCGTAATATGGATAACGGCAGCCAAGCTTTATTTCATGCTGGGCGGTTATGCCATCTTCTTTGTACTCCCACGCATATTCGAGCCAAGACTTTTCGGTGTCTACAGCCTTGTGATCATGGCGGTTTCATTTCTTGATAATGCCATTGTGACCGGCACCATACAGGCCGTTTCCAGATACACCACAAGAGGCGATGATTTCGTTGAAGGGGCAAAGCGTACGGGACTTAAAGTTCAGGGAATACTCGGGCTCGTGATCGCGGGTCTGTACACCGCACTTGCAGAACCCATTGCCCTGCATCTTCTTGGATCACCGGGCATGGTTCCATACATGCGCCTGAGCGCTCTCATCGTCGTCTGCTATTCCGTTTACGCGGTTTTCGTGGGATCGCTCAACGGCCGCAAGCTGTTCCACAGGCAGGCAATCCTGGACATGATATTCACCACCTTGAGGGCTGCGGGCATTCTGGGTCTTGCAGCCCTCGGCTGGGGAGTTGCAGGAGCCGTTGGCGGATTCGTCTCGGCAGCGATTGTGATTACGCTGCTTGCAGCCAGGGTGGTAGGGTGGCAGAAGCCGGAAAAAAGTACGGATGCTTCACAATATCTGCGTTTTGCGTCCACAATAATGATCTACACACTTGTACTGAATCTGATACTGAGCATTGATCTCTATTTTCTTCAGGGAATGACCAGCAGTTGGTTTATCGCTCATGGCATGGATCTCAAGGAAGCCGAAAACCTGAGCAATGAGCTTGCAGGACAGTACAAGGCGGCGCAGGTTTTTGCTTTTATTCCATACCAGGCGATCATATCGGTTACATTCGTGGTTTTTCCGCTGGTATCGAGTTCTACTCATGCCAGGGATACGGAGTCGACGAGGACGACAATAAGGGCGACCATGCGCTTTGCACTGCTCATGATCGTAGGCCTGGCCGCTGTTTTTTCGGCAAATCCCAAAAGTGTCCTGGATTTCATTTATCCCGAGTCCTACCTCGCTGCTGCACCCGCACTGAAGATACTCAGCTGGGGCATTGCCTGCTACGGGCTTCTGGCCGTTGCCTGCACCATCCTCAACGGTGCCGGGATGGCAAAGACGGCCCTGGGTATTACTTCGGTAACGCTCGTTCTCCTGTGTATTTTTCAATACCTGATGCTTAACCAGGCAGAAGGCGGTGAACGGGCTCTTACGGCCGCATCCGCTGCTTCATGTGCCGGAATGCTTGCCGGGCTTCTTATCGCAGGGGGAATTCTGTATGCGAAGTTCAGGGCCTTTATTCCCTGGAAATCCGTCCTCAGGTCTGCGGCCGCCGCTGCAGTCGTCATGGTGATTGGACAGATGATTCCTCACAGGTCAAAGCTGTTTACGCTTCTTGAGTGTGTAATTGCTTTTGCTGCTTATGTGAGCGTACTCGTTGTCCTGATGGAGTTCACTCTGTCCGAGTTTTCATACGTGCTTGAGCTTGTTGGAATAAGGAAAAAGAAATAAAGGCAAGGGCTTATTCAGCCTTTTTTGCCGTACGCGACTGGCGTGAGGGACTCTTTTCCTTCTTTTTCTTCTTCTTATTATCTCCGCCGGATTTTTCGGCCGACCGCGTGTCCCTGTCCGATTTATCGTCCGAGGTTTTAATGATGCCGATGCCGACGGGTTTCATTATTTTTGGTCTTAGTTTCGGTGTAACTGCCTTTTCCGGAGTCTCCTCAGCGGCAGCCGCCGTAGCGCCCGCGCCCACTTTCCTTTTAGGCACCTCGGGCACACGAAGGCGCTTGAATTCCTTGCCCCTGATAAGGGCTGTGAAATCAATGAGCTTGATTCCCATATCCACAGGTACCGGGAGTTTTCCTACAAACTTTGTGCCTACGGGATTTACCTTTACCACGGCTGTCTTGTCGTCTTCGGTTTCTATTACGATGTCGCGGATACTGGCTTCCTGTGCCTGTATGGCTTTGCCGTCCTTCAGGTTTGCGAGATAAATCTCCACATTATCGCCCGTCTGAACGACTTCCATCCTGTTTTCATCTATCACGTAAACTTCGCCCTCGTGCTCGGCCTCAAGTTCAATATCCTCCGGCTTGAGGTCCACGTCCTTGAACTTTGCCTCTGACATGTTTTTTTCGTCATCATAAAGAGCGATGTCCACGTCATATTTTCCCTCTTCCATGCCCGCGATGCGCCCGGTGAGCTTTCCTTCTTCGGGATAGAAGATGACGTGTTTTTCGGACAGGGATTCATCCTGCTCAGGCTCTCCGGCCGCCTCAGCGGCCTCTTCCTGTTCAGCGGATGCTTCGCCGGTATCTGCGGCAGGGTCCGGGTCGGCTTTTTCTTCCGTCCTGGGGGTGATTTTCATTTCCACCTGAACATTCTCGATGGCGGAGACGGCTCCCTCGACCTTCTGCACGTAAACATCCATATTGCCCTCTACATCGGGCTTGAGTTCCACCATGTAATCGCCCATTCTCTTGACCAGGCCGCCGTGCTGCGGCTCGGAAGAGGCCATGACGGGTTTTACCTTCGGCTCCTCCTGCTGTGGAACCGGTACCGGTCTTACTTCAGGTTGAGACTGAGGTTCCTCTTTTGCGCCCTGACACGCGCACAATGCCAGAAGAATACATGCCGCGAAAAAGCATTTTGAATATCCCATTGTTTCACCTCGTTTCGCCCCCGATTATAGCCGGGAACCGCCGCGGTTCAAGCCGGGAACCGCCGCGGTTCAAGGCGGGAACAGTCGCGGTTCAAGCCGGCCCGTTCCGCCTTGCGACGCACCTGTATCCCGCTGGTTACCCTGATTGCATAGACCCGTCCTCATTGAAAAAAATTCAAAGACAGTATCTGTCACTTATGCCCTTTCTGTCTGTACCATTCGATGGTGGCTTGAAGTCCCTGTTCCAGTTCCACCTGCGGCCTGAAACCCAGAAGCTTTCGTGCCTTGCCTATGTCGGGCACCCTGAGTTCGATGTCCTGGGCATTTCTTTCCACGTGAACTATCTCGGAAGAGGAATCCGCGAGGTTCCTGACCAGCCCGGCCAGGCTGAACACGGTTATGGCACTTCTGGGATTGCCGATGTTGAAGGTCTGCCCCACGGCATCAGGGTGCGTGATGCACCTGAGAACGCCGTCGATGAGGTCGTCGATAAAGCACCAGGCCCTTATCTGGTCACCCTCGTTGTGAATTTCGATGGGATCGTTATTGATGGCGCGGACGACAAAATGGTGTATGGCACCCTCTCCAACCTGTCCCGGCCCGTAGATGTTGAAGGGTCGTATGCTGACCGAGGGCAGGCCGTGCTGCTTGTACATGTTGTAGGCCAGGTGCTCTGTGGCCAGTTTGCTCACGGCGTATGTCCAGCGGGCTTCACCTACGGCACCTAGGCTGGTAACGTCACCTTCGGCAACACGCCATGCATATCGTCCGAATACCTCCGAAGTAGAGAAGTCTATGATTCTTTTGAGTTTTGTATTTTTTACGGCTTCATCCAGCACATTCATTGTGCCCTTGATGGAAACCTCCATGGTTAGAACCGGGTTTTTTATTACGGTGTCCACCCCTGCAACCGAGGCCAGATGAATTACCACGGTGGCATCCTCGAGCGCCGTGCGCACGTCTTCGATATTGCACACGTCCCCCTTTATGAGCTTTATTCCGCCTTTTTCGATCAAACCCGTGGGGGTAAGGGAGTCACGTTTAAGGTTGTCGAGCACAACGAGATCATTGTGAGCGCAGAGCCTCCTGCACAGGCTCGTGCCGATAAAGCCCGCGCCTCCCGTTATGCAGATCTTTTCTCCCCTGATCTCCGTGCTCATCAGAAACTGAGCTCCCGGGCGAATGCCGAGGGATTGAGCCGTTCACCCGTAGACGCCTCTACCAGCTCAGGCCACGGCATGCTCATTCCCGGCATGAAGACTTCGTTGATCAGGAATTCGCCGAAATCCTTCCTGCCAGCAAAATCAAGACCCGCCGGGTGGCCCGTGTGCCCCACCATCTCTGCCAGCTTCGAGCGCAGCTGGGCCGCATACATTTCTCCCATTATGTAGTTATGGTAATAGACCGGCACCATGACCAGGTGGATCTTGGTCGCCCAGTCATGCTCGTTTCGTCCCTCGGGACGCTCGTCCCGTCCCTCGGGACGCTCGTCCCGTCCCTCGGGACGCGTAAGCATCTGGTATCTCTCGACTATGTCCCACCACAGCTTCTGCAGGTCCTGATCTGGGTCCTGGTAGAACTCGCGCTCGAAATTCATCATTACGAGGCTCCATCGCGCAA
>Ga0272442_10000681_pt1 | contig 53535 bp, 23 predicted proteins | sample SSMForm2O_FD_200262 | JGI IMG/M metagenome (GOLD analysis project Ga0272442, IMG submission 200262) | Marine sediment archaeal communities from Little Sippewissett salt marsh, Falmouth, MA, United States - SSM-Form-2O | ecosystem: Environmental > Aquatic > Marine > Wetlands > Sediment ... | reverse complement strand
GGACGCGAGCAAGAACATCGCCGGCAACCTGCAAACTCGCATCGAAATAGGTATCGACATCGTCATAGACCTGCGTCCAGGTCGCTCCGTCATCGCGGGAAATCTCGAGTTGATACATCAGCGCGCCGGCGAGAGCGTCCCAGAAAAATTTCTGGAAATCGTTATCGAAACCGAAACCGGTCGGGGCGGGCAACGCCCCACCGCTAAAATTTACGGAAATCACCCCGCTCCATGCGCCGGAATCGTCCTCATGCCACGAGCGGATACGGAAATCGTACTCGCCGGGGTCAGGCGGACGGTCTGCGGTCGAGGTCGCCGCGCCTTTGTAAAGCTGCGTCCAGTCGCCGGATGCGCCGGTCAAGCGGAAATCAACCTCGTAAGAATCTACGCCCTCGACTGCATCCCAATTGAATTCCTTCGCGACATCGTCATAAGCGAAATTCTTCGGGTGCGGCGGCTTATTCTCGGTCCAAATTGCAGATTTTGGCACGAAACCGAGTTCGAACAATCGCGGGTCATCGTTGCCCCATACGATTTTCGCCATGTTATAAATAATTTTCAACCGGTCTGAACCCGTGGTAAATTCCTTCTGTTTGTTGTCGAATGCCTGCGAAGCCTCGAGTTTCTCGGTTCCGGCGGTGGTTGCCATGTCGTCCATTTCGTCCCTGAGCGCAACCATTTGCGTAACGATAGCATCTGCAATTACGCGCGGGTCGCCAGCCGCAACAAAAACATCATGCTGCTTCTTGAATGCTTTGATGACATCGATAAGCAAAGGACGCGAACGAGGCGTGTTAAACCTGACACCATAAGCCTCCTCGATTTCGTCCGGTTTCTCGTATTCCCAGATGATAGATTTCAGCAAATCCTTTGCGTTCTGGTAATATTCGCGGCATTCGGCGAATTTTTTCTGATATTCCTGAGTCGCTTCCTGTTTCTGCCCGTCCTCGACAATTGTCGTGGAGCAAAGGTCTGTCCAGGTGTCATAACATCCTTGCGCCCATGCGAGATGAACACCGGTGCAGCCGATTTCAGCCGCATAAGTGTCGATGTTATTTTGAAGATGAAGGCAGCGCTCATTGCGAACACCATCATTGTCATTGGAAAAGTCGTTACTCGTTAGAATCGGCATGTTAACCTCCTGATTTTTGTTGTTGTATTGTTCGTAAAAGCCATTACATCGAGTGCAAAAGCCATTACATCGAGTGCAAAAGTCATTACATCGAGTGCAAAAGTCATTACATCGTGCGAAAGGAAAACTTTTGCGGTCATTGCAACGGCTTTCATGGTCATTGCAACGCCGGGATTGGTCATTGTAATGACTTTCGTTGTCATTGCAACGCCGGGATTGGTCATTGCAATCGCTTTCGTGGTCATTGTAACGCCGGGATTGCTCATTGTAATCGCTTTCATGGTCATTGCAACGCCGGGATTGCTCATTGTAATCACTTTCGTGTTCATTGCAACGCCGGGATTGCTCATTGTAATCGCTTTCGTGGTCATTGCAACGCCATAACTATATGAATTACAGGATGTTGCGTATATTCCCTCCTTTTCTTTGGTTTTTTCATTATAACTTATTGATTTATATTAAGTTATGGAAAATTTGGTGCTTTTATCTATGTTGTGGGTGTGGGTGTTTATTAGGGTTTGCATTTGGTTTCCCCATAATTGAGTAATTTACAAAAAAAGTAAAGAAAATTTCAAAAAAACTTAACAAATTTTTGAAAATCTTTGAAAATATTTCTTGACTTATAAATGAACTTTAGTATTATGGCTATTGAAATCAAGGCTGGTCTCCTTTGGTCAACAAGGGGTATATGGTTCGCCCAGCCAGCATTGGAACGCAGCGGCGTGAAAGCGCCGCTGATTTTTTTTATTCGTATGCCTGAAATATTCCTCTAAATGGACGAGATGTATCATTACCACTGGCATAATATGCCGATTTTCGGATTTTAGAATTTGCGTGGGTTAACTTTGATTTTTTGAGTTTCCTTTTTTCATAAAAATTATCATCTTCATATTCTTCCCAAAATCTTAAAGTTCCAATAATAAAATCTGCTAATTGTAACATCGGGGAATCTTTTGATTCACCGAATAATGCATGCCTATGCATATTATCCATTTTTTTACCATAAGGATTACCGCAAAAATATGTTACAATAGTCTCTGAAAAAGCTTTTTCAGCAAACATTCTATCAATAATAATCATACAACGAGCTTTATCGAATACAGTCTCAAGACAATGGTATATTGGGGTGAGTAATTTTTGGATTCCCAAATTATAAAACCACATATCAATTTCATGTCGATCGTTCGTCTCATCATATATACTCGCTTTTCGTTTATCGAATAAAATGCCGAATGTATATATCATTTCCTTATTAAAAAAGAATTCCAACTTTGATGAAATCAAGTGCGCACTATTTTGTCGTTGCTTTTTATTTATGTAACCTCGTGAAAACAGTTCTTTCGCTTTGAGTTCTGGATGGTGCGTTTGGTATTTTTCATCACCAAACATTTGCTTTTTGGTTTTTTCAAGGAAGTTCTCAACCTTGCGAATATGGTCTTCATGAATTAGCAATCCACCTAAAGCAAAGAAGCGACCTGGATTATTGCAATCTTTTTCATCTGATGGTTTCTTAGTATCCCCTGATTCATCTAAAAATAGAAAAAACATGGCATCTTCTCCTCCTTTTTCCTCATCTCATTTATTTTCTTTTACTTCGCTTCCACTTCCAAATAATCTTTGTAATCAATTTGCGCAAGGGGAAAAAATCCCCCTCATCCTAAATCCTTCTCCCGGTGGGAGAAGGACAACCATTACCCTCTCCCGCCGGGAGAGGGTCGCTCGACACAGTCGAGCGGGGTGAGGGAATTTCTGTGTAATCGGAAAAAATCCGTGTAATCCGTGGTTCAGATATTTTTTCATTCCGTCTCCTTACTCCTGTCTCTATTTCTCATAAATCTATTGTGCATTTTTGCCAAAATGCTTTTTTTAAAAAACTATGCCTTCATTCTTGACCAACATATTTCGTCAATCTTCGACTGCCGCTCAATTCGCCGGTATGATAAAATCTGGAGAAAGGATCCGTGCCGCCGGTCTTGTCGAGCCGCAATGGGCTGCGCTCGCTGATTTCCTTGCACGCGAGAGAGCGCTGCCGGTTGTGCTTATCGTCCCGGAAAAATTTTATACCAGAACTCTTTGCAACATGGAGACCGCCGCGAGGGAGCGCACACTGCCGTTCCCATCATGGGATATACTGCCTTATGAGCACAACTATCCCGATGCCGCTCTTGTGGCAACCCGCATTTTAACTCTCCGGCAATTTTTGAATCTGGAAAAGCCGGTTGTTGTAACCACGCCCAAAGCTCTTATATGGTCGACCTTGCCGCCGGATGAGCTTATCGAGCATTCGTTCGAACTTGCGATTGGCGCTCAAATATCCCCCGAGATACTATCGCAAAAGCTTGTCAAAGCCGGTTACAACCGCGAACAGCTTGTGGAATTTTTGCGCTCCTTTGCGCGACGCGGGGAGATTGTGGATTTTTTCTCGCCCGCTCATGCTAACCCGGTGCGGTGCGAGTTTTTCGGCGATATAATCGATGAAATGCGCCTTTTCTCGACCCGCGACCAGCGCTCGATTGGGAAAATTAAAAATGCGACCATACTGCCCTCGATGGAATGGCTCACTATCGAGGAGCCATCGCCGGAGGAGCTTATGTCCCGTCTCACTCGCGATGCCAAAAAGTTCTTCACAAAAAGCCAGCTCGAGGAATTATCCGCACGGATAGCGCTCGATAGGCATTTCCCCGGCGAAATATGGTTTGCGCCGATATTTAAACCGGCGCCGGTCTCGCCATTGAAATTCTTTAATGAAAATAAGCCACTGCTTATCGCTGTCGAGCCGGAGGAACTCGAGGATGAATTATCCAAATTCATTGAAAAGACACACGAACTTTACGAGCGCGTGAGCTGGGAGGAATTCCCGCCGCTGCCGCCGGATATTTTATTCCCCGATAACAAACGAATTGTTGCACAAATCGCAAATTCACATGTGCAGATTCGCCAAATTTCGACAACCGAAAGCGACATCGATTTTGGCGCGCGGGAAATAGCGGAATTTACCGGGTCGGGAGAAATTCTGCATCAGATGGATGAACTTCTGAGCAAGGGAAAGGTTTTCATCGCTGTTTCATCGGATAGGCAAAAGGAGCGCATCGAGCAAAAACTTGGGGGCAAAATCCCAATCCCAACACGCAGGGGAAGTATCTCGCAATCGTTTGCAATTAAGACGGATGATGCACAAATTGCCGTCCTATCCGGCGCTCGAATTCTGGGTTTTACGCACACGATGTTCCAGTCGCATCGCTATCACACAGGGCATGCCATGCTTTCGCATTACGGCTTGGAACCGGGCGATTTCGTCGTGCATGCTGACTATGGCATCGCCAAATTCCTCGGGATAAAGCCGCTAGATATAAAGGGGATAACATCGGAATTCTTGCAACTCGAATTTGAAGCCGCAGAGAAACTATATGTGCCGATGGAGGATTTTTTCCGTATTAGTCCCTATATTGGCTCAGCGGAAGCCGCGCGGTTGGCGAAACTGGGCGGGAAAAAATGGGATAAGGCAAAACTGCGTACGAAAGCCAGAGTTTTTGAACTTGCCGGCGAGCTTGTCCGAATATACGCTACGCGGCAGGTGAAAGAGCGCGAACCGTATCGTCCCGCACCCGAATGGGAGCAAATGGTCAAAAAAAGCTTCGTATTCGATGAGACCGAAGACCAGCAGACCGCAATCGATGAAATCCTTGCCGACCTCGAGTCGGAACACCCGATGGATAGACTACTCTGCGGCGATGTCGGTTTTGGCAAGACCGAGGTTGCACTGCGTGCGGTCATCAGAGTTGTAGCGCAGGGATTTCAAGCGGCGTTGCTCGTTCCGACAACTATTCTAGCGGTTCAGCATTTCGAGACTTTCTCGAAGCGGCTCGAGGACCTGCCAATCAATGTTGAAATGCTTTGCCGATTCACTCCCGCTAAAAAAGTATCGGAAATTCTTGAAAAACTTGATACCGGCGCAATCGACCTTGTGATTGGAACACATAAACTATTCTCGGACAAAGTTCGCCTAAAGAATTTCGGTTTGCTTATCGTCGATGAGGAACAATGGTTCGGTGTGAAACATAAGGAAAAACTAAAATCTCTCCGTGCCGAGGTCGATGTTCTAACCATGACCGCCACACCGATACCGCGCACGCTCTATTTCTCGATTTCGGGCATTCGCGACCTGTCCATGATTGAGACGCCACCGCTTGCACGAAGACCCGTATTCACACAGATAGTGCCATGGAATACCGCGCTTTTTACCAAAGCTATTTATCAGGAACTCGAGCGAAACGGGCAGGTATTTTTTGTCCACAATCGCGTTCGGACAATCGATGGTATTGCCGCAGCTTTGAAAAATGCGATGCCGGATGTGCGTTTCGCAGTCGCTCACGGGCAAATGCCCGAGAGGAAACTCGAGAAAACGGTGCTCGATTTCCGCTCGGGCAAATACGATGTTCTTGTCTCGACAGCGATTATCGAATCCGGAACAGATATGCCGAAAGTGAATACAATAATAATCGACCGCTCCGACAGATTCGGGCTTTCGCAATTGTATCAGCTTCGCGGACGGGTCGGCCGAGCCGATATTCAAGCTTATGCCTATCTCGTTATCCCACCATATCGCTCGATGACTGTAACAGCACGAAAACGCCTGCGTGCGCTAATGGAACATTCCGATCTCGGCAGCGGCTATCATCTCGCTATGAAGGATATGGAGATTCGCGGTTCGGGGAACCTTCTGGGCAAGGAACAAAGCGGATTTATCGAAGAAATCGGGCTCGACCTATATTCCAAAATGCTCGCCGAAGCGGTGGCGGAACTGAAAGGACAAAAGCCGCCGATTTTCGAGCCGATTCCGTTCACTATCGATTTCGATGCATATATTCCCGGCGATTATATCCCCGATGCCGAGAACCGCATCTGGGCATATCAGCGCTTATTCACTGCGGATAAGCTCGAAAAACTCGACCGGATTGAAAACGAGCTTGCCGATAGATTCGGCAAATTACCCGATGAAACAAGAAATTTGATGCAATTCCTGCGCTCGCGAGTTCTAGCGACAATGGCGGGTTTCAATTCAGTGTCGTTCAGCAAGCATTGGATATCGTTAGCTTTTAACACTGATGAAATACCGCTTGCTATACTCGATAAAAAGCTTAAGGAATTTGAACCGCCGCTCGATATAAAGATTTCACCTATGACTTCGCTACGGATACCGAAATCACTCGACATCGAGCATAACTTGAAAGTGATAGTGAAAATGTTGAGGAAGTTGATGAAATAAGGAATTGACAGTGAAATTTACCTGTTTATATTTGAATCGACTTAAATAAGGATTTTTTATACTAGATAAACCAATGCACGACCCACGAGGACATTATTTAGAGACTTTTTGCGAAATCGACCTTTCCGCTTTCGGTCGCAATCTCGATTCAATCCTGCGATGGTCGAGCAATCGTGAAATTATACTTGCGGTCAAGGCAAATGCTTATGGGCACGGTGTTGTCCAGATTTGCCGTGAAGCTATGGAACACGGAATCCACAAGTTCGGTGTCGCCACGCTTGTCGAGGCTGTCGAACTTTGCGATGCCGGAATAGAAGCCGAGATTATCCTCCTCACTCCACCGACTCTGGAGCAAATACCATCGGTCGTCTATCACGACCTATGCCCTAATGTTGTGAATCGCCGTTTTGCCGAGGCGTTATCGGCTGAGGCGGTCAAAGCGGGTAAAACAATTAGAATCCATATCGAAATCGACACCGGTATGGGAAGAACCGGATTCGATTGGTTCGATGTTATTGGTGAAATAGTTTCAATCGCACGACTTCCCGGAATAAAGATTGAGGGTGTTTTTTCGCATTTTCCTTCGGCTGACAGCGCCGATAAAAACGATATCGAATTCACCGGACGACAATTGAAGAAATTCTCGGAACTAATAAACTCGATGCTTAAAGGCGGTATAGAAATCGCCAGTGTTCATATTTCCAATTCCTCTGGAATACTTGCTCATCCGATTCTTGGCAACTGCATCCGCCCGGGACTCATGGCTTATGGTCTTTATCCATCGGAAGAAGTGCGAAAAAGCGTGAAAGTGGAACCTGTTTTGTCTCTGAAAACACGGGTCATCCAGCTTCGCAATTTTGAACCGGGATTATCCATAAGCTACAGCAGAAGCTTTATTACCACAAGACCTACACGTGTTGCAGTGATTCGCGCAGGATACGGCGATGGTCTTCGACGAGCGCTTTCCAATAGAGGTGAAACACTCATTCGTGGTCGAAAAATGCCGATTCTCGGAAAAGTCTGCATGGATACAACAATTGTTGAGGTGGACGATACCGTGCAACTCGATGATAAGGTAGTTATCATTGGAACCCAGGGAAAAGAAACAATCACCGCAGACGACCATGCGAGATGGACTCACACTATCAACTACGAGATTCTCACCGGTATCTCCGAGCGTGTGAGAAGAGTTTATGTTAAGAATGGCGAGGTCATTGAAGTAGCGTGAAACACAAGCTTATTTCAAATAGAGAATTTTTTTTGTACGAATTTGATTCCCGGCATGCACTCGCACCAAAAATATACCGCTGCCAATCGATTTATCCGGTTGCCAGATGTAGGAGCGATGCGCTGCATCGCACTGTTTTTGGGCAACACACCGAGTCGCCCCTACAACATTCCCTCTCAAATCGAATATCTCGAACTCGATTCCCTGTTCCCCGACACCCGATACCTGAAATCTGACTCTCGAATTAAATGGATTCGGGTATACGGTAATCATAGGATTTTGCGGTTTTGCATTCATGTTCTGCTCTATATGAAGAATTTCATCGGCAAGTCCCCTTGCAGCGCCGACATCTCCCTCAAAATCTGTCAGGCTATCACCTGCAAGCACTGCATACGCAAATGTATCCGCCTCGTTCGATGCAAGATTTATCGGACCATCGCCGATAATAAGCGCCCAATCCGAATTATAATCCCCCGATGTAAGCGAGAAAGCACCGGATAGAAAATTGTATTTAACCGAATCGACAAAACCCATGCCGGCGGGATATACATGTGTGGGATTATGCACAACAGAACCGCGTGAAACATCTGTTATCCCGGCAATTCCAACATAGGCTGGATTTACGGGCGGAGAGTCGAAATCGTACATATAGCCCCATTCATTTATCGAATCCCATTCTGCCCGGTCGAACCATGTAGAACCACCATCGATATGGACATCATAATCGAGATAGAGTCCGAAATAAAGCTCGCTTAAACTCGAGCTGGATATATTGGTCAGAATGCATCTGAATATAGCAAAATCATTATCCGGTGCGGAATCCCACGCTACCGAGCTAATATCCACACAGACGCGAGCATCGTGGTCAACGAATGAACCGCAAATCTGGTAATCCGAAGCCGAACCCGGAGTCCATATTTCTATTCGCGAAACAGGTTTGATTTCGCTGAAATTACCGCTTTCACCTGTGGATACATCATCATAGCTGAATCCGAGATAGAATCCGCCGGTATATAAATAATTGTATCCGTCATATACAAACCCATTTCCGTTGGGGCTTGCGGCAGTCGGGTCATAGAAACCCACCTGTCCGAAATTGGAAACGGTCATGTTAAAAGTGCCGTTATCTAAATCGGCGACCTCACGGGGATAATTCGATATCGCAACCTTGAAAGTGTCGTGCCAAACATATCCGCCATCGGCGTTTATTGTCATATACACATCGAAAGCCATTCCCGGCGTTGCATCGCTACCGATTTCAATTACAAATGGGTCGCCTGTGTTTCGCCTGATTTCACCGGTGGCAAAATCTTCATAGCTACCGTAATCATCACTCACACTCACATGCGGTGACGAGACCGAAATCGTAGCATAAACTCCCGCCGCATCGATACCGAAATTCTTGAGTTCAACAAGCAACCTCGCGGTTTCCCCCGGCTCCATAATCGAGTTCCCATTCCCGATAGTTGTATCATCCACCGCATATTTCAAGTATCCCAGCGCGGGATTTTCCGGCGGGGCAATTACAAGTAAAGCATTGTAAAGCCTAATCCTGCCGGCGCCAAAAATCGAATCTTTACCTGCATCGCCAAGTTCGATAGCAGTATATTGAAGCACCGAATCGATTTCTTCGGGAGTTAATCCCGGATTTTTTGACAACAGCACAGCGATAGCGCCCGTTACATGAGGAGCCGCCATACTTGTGCCGCCTTGAGTATAGTATGCTTCATCGCTCGTTCCGAAAGTCGATTTTATACTGACTCCCGGTGCGCAGATATCGGGTTTCATAAGCCCCGGCGGATACGGATAATCTGTGTATGTTCCCGTATTCCAATGAGTAGGACCGAAACTCGAGAAAGCACCGATTCCTTCAGAGATATTGGTTCCACCGACTGCGATAGCTGCTGTTCGAGCGGTACCTTCTCCGGTTTCACGCCATGGTGATGGGCAATCTGCTGGGGAATCCATGCATTGCGGAACAGGAATACCGTCATCGCCGCTGTTTCCTGCCGCCACCGAAGCAACCAAACCCGCCGTGAGTATGTCCTCCATCACAGGACGCATATAGTTCTTAATTTCATCGCTTGGATTTGGCCACCCGAAAGACATTGAAAGCACATTTGCGCCATTTTCGATTGCATATTGAATCGCGGATACCAATGCACTTGCCGAACCGGAACCGGCGCTGCTCATAACTTTGAGAGCCATTATGCTCGCCGAAGGAGCAACTCCTGTTTGCGTGCCGAATGTGCCATCACCTGCAATAATCCCGGCGCAATGCGTTCCATGATAGTGTCCGCTGTAATCATCCATAGGGTCGCTATCGCCGTTATAAAAGTCATAGCCGTAATAGTCGTCGTTGTATCCGTTGCCATCGTCATCGATACCATTTCCGGGTATCTCATCGGTATTTTGCCACATATTATTCTCGAGGTCTCGATGAGAATAGCGAACGCCGGAATCGAAGACCGCAGCAATTACATTTTGACCTTCAAATCCCGCAGTCCAGCAAGATGTCGCTCCGATATGAGAAACGCCCCATACAATCTCGAGCGCATTCGCATTACTCGCATCAGCAACAGCTTTGAAACCATCGATATCCTCGAAAGCCAGCCGAACCGATGAGAATTGCATAATATAATCGAGTATTTCCGGGTCGGAGTATCGCACAATAGCAGAATTGCCCAGCCAAAGCGATTTTTCTACAACGATATTACCGGCAATCGGTGAATCATCGAGTTCATCGACAAATTCCTCGAATGAATTTTGATTGACTTGTTTGAAAAAATTGATTGCCCGAGTTCTTCGATGAGACTGCGGCATTGAACGGATTGCATCCACTCTTTGATTCCAATTATCCGGACGAAAGAAGGCAACAATTCCTCTATGAACCGGCTTTTTTGCCATTTCACCGCTGGAACAAATAGCAATTGCAATCGCAATTAATATGATAGTTAACTTGCGCATGTCTATGATTATAGACGAAAAATCGTATATTTCAATGTCAAAATGGATAAGCGCCCATAAATATTCCTTATTCTTCCAATCTTTTTCCCAACAAGACCCATGTTTTAGCTTTCTCGATAGCAACAGGAATAATCTCGCCGATTTCAGCTGAACCGTCGGGAATAAGCACAGTTCTTCCCGACGGCGCTGTTGTGCGAAGCATCCCCGGATTGCGTTCTGCCCTGCCCTCGACAAGCGTCCGCTGCACAGCGCCAACAAGATTTTGCGAAAATTTGCCCGCAAGTTCAATACCGAGGTCGATGACCTTTCTCAATCGCTCTTTTTTTATTGTTTCGGGAACATCGTCATCAAATCCTGCGGCAGCAGTGCCCGGTCGAGTCGAATACCGGAATGCAAATGTGCCGGCAAATCTGGCTTTCTTCATTGAATCGATTGTCCTAATAAAATCTGAATCGCTTTCACCAGGAAAACCGGTGATGATGTCTGTGCTTATCGCTGCATCGGGAACTTCTTTATAAATCCTCTCTATAATCGACATATACTTATAGATTGTGTATTTCCGGTTCATTGCCTCGAGGATTCTATCGCTCCCGCTTTGCAAGGGCAAATGAAATGCGGGTGGTATCTTCCCCGGATACCGCTTAACAACCTCGATTAACTCTTGTGAAAAATCCTTGGGATGATTCGTTACGAAGCGAATTCTTTCGATTCCCTCGATATTTGCAGCTTTATCGAGAAGAGCAGGGAAATTCATACTACCGGTATTATATGAATTTACATTCTGCCCCAGAAGCGTGATTTCCTTGACACCACAATCCACAGCCCGCCTTATTTCCTCGATTATCGATTTAACCGGAAGGCTTCTCTCACACCCGCGAACATAGGGCACAATGCAATATGAGCAGTAATTATTGCATCCTCGCATTATTGTAACAAATGCAGAAACCTGTCCGGTTTCAATATGTGCCGGAGACTGCAGTCCCGTGAAATCCGGAAAAACATCGATGTATGTGCCGCAAGCTTTTTCCCCCTCGATAATTTTTGCTATAATCGGTAAGCTGTCCGTTCCGATGATAAAGTCGAGACCGGGCAATCTTTCATTGAGTTTCTCACCCAACTCCTGCGCAACACAACCCATAATACCAACACGAAGACCGGGCTTCTTTTTCTTCATTCCTACAAACTCCCGAAGTCTTCCCAGCGCGCGGTTCTCAGCATGTTGACGGACTGCACATGTATTCACAACAATAAAATCGGCATCGCCGGGGGATATTGTCCAGATATGCTCCCGTGACTCCAGAAATCTACGCAATGCGGATGAATCATAGCGATTCATCTGGCAGCCGTATGTTACTATGTGGAATTTCGTTGGCATATAAAAAACACTCCCTACAAATAAAATAGGGAGTGGATTTTGTGAATCAACAATAATTCTCGTTTAATTTGTGCGGTAAATCTATTTTACCAGCATAACTCTCCGTGTTCTCGAACCTGTTATAGTTGATAGCCGTATGAAGTAGATTCCCGAAGCTGCGTTATCGGTATCCCAGCGAATCTTATGATACCCCGGTTCAATCTCGTCATTCAGAAGAATTCCCAGCTTTCGACCCATGACATCGTGTACGCTGATTACCACTTTCTGTCGCTCGGGTAATGTAAATCCGACAATAGTCGATGCATTAAATGGATTCGGGTAGTTCGGCAGGAGCGCCAGAGTAGGTACATGCGCAACCTCCGGTGAACAAATTCGATACATACCCGGCTCTAATGTCAACTCGCGTCCACCATCAAGCTCAAACATTGCATTTTCCTCTGTCACAAGCAGAAGTCTCACATTCTCGGGAATGGTAAATCTCACAGAAGATTTGCTATCGAGCGCCAGCCACCAGTCCAGTCCCGGTGAAATATCCTGTTCAAGGTCGTAAATGTCTCGTTGGAAGGAAACGAATCTGGTTTGAACGGCATCCGGCGGTTCGGGTGGAAATACTTTATCCGCACGGTCGATGTTCTCGGATGCAGTTTGAGCAAATCCAAAAGTAAGAACCTGCGTTCGCTCTTCCGTGTTAAGCTCGAGGGATGCCATCCATTCCGGTATCGGACTGGCAATCCTGAAAACACCGGCATTTGGCAGTGAAGCTACTCCCGAACCTAATGCAAATGCCCAGTAGCCAACTCCGGGGTCGATTGGGTCGCCGAGATAGTCATAGGCGCCGATACCAACATTATATATCCATTTATCAGGCATGAGTAGTCCTACGGGTTCGGTAGTAAGCGATTCGGCAGGTTCTGGTGTCCGGGTCGCTCCGAGTAGATTCCATCCTTGCCATACAAGCCTCGAGAAACGGTCCACCGGTGTACCTACCATTGTATAAACCGTATCGATAAGAGATAATATCCAATATCCTGCACCAGGCTCGGGACCCTCGACACTGTAATAGGAGCGAGTGTCGGCATTATAGCCATACATGGCAATTATACCGGGGAAAACTTCGTAACCGGTGTGGTCGATTGGCACATACGGGAATGAAATTAGATTCCATCCGGGCACAAGGCTGACATCATCCTGCGCAAGCGTCGGAATATACCAGCGGATAACAAGCGATTCCCGCTCGGTTACATTCCAGTAATAGAACGAATCCCGTTTCATATCCAGAACGCCGTTCAATTCGATATAGCCCTCGGGAAAATAAGCTGTGCTCCAATGAACATAGAGCAATGTATCGTTATCACTCTTAATCACCCAGACATCGGGAAGGTCGAATCCCTGAAGAGAGCGCTGAAGTTTCTGCATCGATGGATATAGGGTGTCGTTAAGCGTTATAAATACATCGATATCCGACGGCGGCGGCTCGATATAAAGCACATCGTATTCAGAATCCCATCCTTTTGTGGCTGAAGTATTTGCGCCAATTGAAAGTGCATGATAAATCGTGTCGCCTACTCTGTCAAAGAAAATATCTCGCAGCCAGGGTTGAAGTCGGAACAGCGCATAAAAGAAACCGTTTCCCCAGAGCATTCTCGGATAGCCCGAATTAGCTGCTGCAGAATCGATAATTATCGGGGTAAAATCACCACCGCTTGCATTGCAGTTGGTCTCGCTAATCAGCCAGACAATGATACCGCCATCGATTTCGCTAACCGAGTCGGTCCATTCGATGTAAATGTGCCACATCTCAAGGGAATCGACATACTCGAGTTGACCATCAGCAAGCGGTGCAATAACGGAATCGAGCCATAATCCCACAGGTTCGAGCACATTCATATCCACCTCGAACCATACATCGAGCGAGAAGAACAAAGCGCCGTAAATGCTGTCAACATAAAGCGGGATATATGCGCTATCGCATGGAACGGCGCATGTGTCGCCAAACCAAATAAGTCTTTCAACGGATATAACCCAGAAATCCCAGCAGAAACTTGCCATATTATTTGGGGGGCAATAATTATAATCCGGGGAATCATATAGGTCTCTGACACAGACTGTATAATGCCCGTCTCCAGGAAAAGCGACACCATCGAGAACGAAGCGCAGAGAATCATCAAAATGAAGCGAATCATAGGATAGGGTATCGGAGCCACGCATAATAAATACATTTTCAGACGAGAACAGTGATGTATCCACGCCGGAGAAGTCATCGAAAAGCCTTGCGGAAACAATAACATCACCGATAACCGTAAGTGTTTCGTTATTTGCGGGTGTAATATCCAGCACTTCGGGGGGGATAATATCGACTACAAACCAGCATGGACCTGTAGAACCCGTGCATTCGTTCATATTCTCGACATAATCGACCCAGAATGTAACCGTGTCGCCATGCGCCCAGAAATCTGAAGGCGAGAAAGTAATGGTATTGCCTGTTACTGTTAATCTGGGGTCAGTGGCGGTTATGGTATCATCATTCACGATAACAACTGCGGTTGAAGGATTCAAATCGCTGTCTTCGGGATTAACAAGCGAGTAAGAGAAACCGAGTCCGCTGCACGATGTAATTCCCTCGCATGGCTCGGGTATTGTAAGCACAAGCCGCGGTCCGCAAAGCGCATCATACACGGTATCATCGACACCGAAAACGCCTTCGGTATTAAATACATTAACCTCGAGATTAATGGTATCGACACAAAACAATGTCTCTCGCCACACAAATTGATAGCAGCATGAATCATCGGCAATTTCAAGACCGATTGCTGTTGCTAATGAACCGTAATCCTCCGAATAGAGATTAAACCAGTCACCACCGGTTTCAGTTCCCAATTCGTAATATCCTTCATAATCCTCTCGAATGTCGGTTTCACCGCCTACCCACCATTCGAATTCGCCGTCGTGAGGTGTTACAGGTATCGCAATTATGTCGTTTTCAATACAGTAATTTATAATCGAATCCGGAGTATACTCTTCCCAGAAACCAGCTATCTCACCCCATTGAGGAGAGCAAGATGTGCCAACAATAGGGCGCTCATCCGTGAACAGCACAAAAGCCTTTTTGGCATCGGGACGGAATGTGAGCATTTCATTTGCATTGACCATTGCACCATACTGGTCCTCATAACCCGAACCTCGCGGTGTCCATGTGAATTCATCGAGTGTAGCGTCAAAAAGGCACTCGAACTCGATATAATCTGTCGCCCAATGGTCGGGACCGGTGAACATCCCGCTGCAATCACCATCGAAATCCGTATATACAATTCGCCATATACCATCGAATTCTTCCGGGCAACCGTTGAATACAACAATTGCAATTCGATAATCTATCCCCGCAAGCGCCATAATAAACTCGGGCACATTTGCTCCAAGCATTATGACTTCGTCATCCATGCTTGTGGAATAATCGAATAGTAGCACGATGTCAACTGCTGTTGTCTCCAGGGGACATTCATTTAAAATCTGAAGCCTCGGTGGAACAATTGGAATACCATTCTCAAGAAAACCGAAGTTAGTAATATTCAATCCGTGAACAAAACCGGAATCCTCATTATAAACGCAAACAGTCGCATAAATAAGTGAACAGCCCACAGCAAAAATATCGGTTACATGTGGAAGGAATACCTCCGTAGCGCATCCGTGAATCTCGACATCGCTACCGTAGCAGAAAATAGTATCCGGTCCGGGTATTTCCTCAGAAATAGTATTATTTGCCCCGGTAATAACCACATCGAGAAAACAATCTGCATCGAGGTCAGCCACGATTGGAGAAGCATAAACATACTGTCCAATATCGACTTCATCGTAAACAACGCCGTCGCCGGTTATCTGATAAAGCTTCGCACCCGTGCCACCAATTGCACCGATAAAAATCTGCAGAACATCTCCTGTATGCGGGTAGAATCCCGTTCTTTGAATATTGTGTTTAAAGAATTGCCACGGCGTAGCGTCATCCGGGTCGCCGACAATGGCAGGTGAGGAAATTATCGAATCGCCGAGGTCAACAGACCATTCGAGTGAATGACTTCCAGCAGAAGGATTATAACTGAAACACTTAAAATATCCATCGCCAAGACCGATAACCACCTCGTAGTCGCCGTCGCCATCAACATCACCTATTGCGGGCGAAGAAAAAACTCTACCGGAGTGAGAATAGATTGATATTTCGGTTCCCGATATTGAGCCGTCGCTATCCTCGTCGCCATCGATAAAATAGACAGCGCCATCATAAGCGCCAACGATAATCTCGAAATCCCCATCGCCGTCGAAATCCGCCGCCGATGGTGAACCGGAAACGGCGGGATAGGTGCCGCCTGTCATATATGACCACAGAAGTGTGCCATCCCTGCCATCGAGACAGATAATCTCGCCGCCTTCATCACCCATTCCCCACATTCCACCTTGCCATCCGGTACCAAAAACAACATCCAGATAGCCATCATCATTCATATCGACAACACACGGTGTCGAGATCACCGGACCATCGGTTTGATAAAACCATAACACATCCCATTCTGTTCCATCGGTTCCTCCGGGAGGTAATGGATAATCCGACCAACCCGGGTCGGTAATACCATCATTAATGCCATCGGATGGGTCAGCCTGAAAACACCACATACCCCAATGGTTCTCTGCAAATTCATCACCCGCATTGCATCCGATAACAATCTCGAGTCCTGTAACATGCGGTACAAGATCTGCGACAGCGGGAGATGAATGCCATGCGAAAGGACCACCCGTTACCGGCGGTGCGGGATAAGTCCACTGGAAATCGCCAAACCTGTCCATAGCCTCGACATTCCAACCGCTAGTTGTCCCGCCGATAATGTCGGGAAAACCATCGCCATCATAGAAATCGTGAATTGCTACCGAACTTCGAGACTCATCCGTTCTGGTTCCCACTGCCCATTCCAGATTTCCATAAGCATCGAGACAGCGCCAGACACCGTTCGATGAGTCTAGCGGGTCTTCGGGATTGCACATCTCGTCGCTGCCGATTACAATCTCAAGATACTCATCGTGGTCGATTCCGACTAAATTGACACCGGGAAGATTATAAATAGCGGCGGAAGCGCCATAAAGCATCCTGTCATAGCCCATCATAAATGAATCGGAACCGGCATTGGCAAGAGGATAGTTCCATTTGGATACAAATGCGCTGGAAAGTGAAACCACTAACATAATAACAAAGAACGATAAAACCGCCTTTTTCATCAAAAACCTCCTGATTCATTTTTTTTTAATTTAAAAAACTAAAATCTCATATCCATAAGCTAATTTAAAAACTTACAAAAGCTACAATTATCTTGCAATAGTAACTGTGCCATCGCATACAATTTCACCATTTACTTCGATTAAATAAAGATATATACCTTGTGGAAGTTTTCCACCATTTTTTTCCATTCCAAACCATCGAGAATTCCTTTTTGCTTCGGAATCTCCCGGAACATGTATTTCATTCACCAGAACACCATGGATATCATAGATATAGATTTTACCTTCTTCGTATATCAATCCCGGGAAATAGAACTGGCAATATTCGTTGAATTCATCGTCGTTTGGAGTAAATGGATTCGGCATGCGTCCACAACTGTATGGCGGTAGCAACATAAAATGCCACTGATAATTATCACAATTCGGTCCGCAAGTATCGGGGGCATCACAGAGATGTAGATACACAACAACCGACTCGCCGGGAACCCATTCAATTCCAAAATCATCCGGGATAAAGATTATATTACCGGAGAGTGAATCCGCAGAAATGCCCGCAAGAATTTCATGCAACCCGAAAGTTCTTCCTCTCACATTGAACCAACTTGAATCGACATTGATACCGGCTAAATTATCCGAAAGACTTATCTCGATTCGCTGATGAATATTTGCCACAGTATCGCCCTGACCGGGTTCGAGCAATTGAGCCTGTGGCGGTTCGAAATCGAGCATAAATTTCCATGAAAGCGGATTCTGCAAAATATTACCGTGCATATCGCTTGCAGTTATTAATGCAACAGTTATTGTGTCGTTATTCGACCAGAACGAACTGTCGGGTGGAATAAAGCGCAAAGTATCATTTTCAAATTCAACTTCATCATCGTTATACCCATACAAATCGTCATTTATCGCGATTGAAATGGTCGAGCTATCGACACCATTCGAGTCGGCAATTGTAATCCATATCTCCTGGGCGACACATGCCGAAATGCCCTCGAACAAAATCTGTGCCGCCAGAGGACCAATCCCCGAAACCGGGTAGGTCAAAACATAAGTGGTGCAATTGGGTGGGCATGAACATCCATAATCATCGATTACATCGCAAACCTCCACAGTAACGATAAGCGTATCATTTTCGCAAACATTAACTACAAGCGAGTCCACGCTTATTTCTACCGGTAGTGAATCAATACCTCCGCCCGGATGAATAATTACTGTTTGCACTTCCACCGAACTCCAATCTACTCCGGCGATGTAATCGGTAAGATTGAAGTGAATCACGGACGCACCAGCCAAAATCATTCCCGGCACCGGGAAAGGAGAAATTTCCGGCGGATTAATGTCGATGACAAATGAAACACTTTCATCGATAGCGGTCAGACAATCGGCATCTGTTTTTATAGAATCGATAACAACTGTTACAGTATCGCCGTGATTCCAGTTATGCCAAATCGAAACCTCGAAAGTATCGTAAAGAACTCGATTAAAGTTCATTCTATCCGATGCGCCCCATAGATCGAGGTTGTAGCTTTCTGCGCCATGTTTCACCTGCACGGTTGCGCGAGTTTCCAGTGTATCGGGGAAATCCCAGAAAGTTGTTTCGGCAAATGTGAAAACCGCATTCTGCTGAGGGCAGGAGCTTATGATTATCGTATCCACAGGCGGGCAGTCGAATCTGAAAATGCACTCTGCACATTCACGGCAAAAGGGTATTATAAGCCCGGTTCCGAGACAAAAAAGAGTGTCGGGTTCGGAAACCATCATTTCCGGTGTACAACAAACAGTCAGCACAACTTCAAGCTCGCAATCAAGGTCGATATCGGCAATGACCGGTGAGGTGTGAATATAATTTGCCAGATGAATCGAATCCACAATCGAGCCGTCCCGCCCGGCGAGATGATAAAGATTTCCACCCATTGAAGCGATAAATATGCTCAATGTATCGCCTGTGTACGGGAAAAAATTGCTTCTCTCGACATTACCGCAGAAATGCGTCCATGGGATAGCATCTTCGATTTCGCCCGCAATTGCCGGGGATGACACAACAGCCGTGTCCAGCATTCTTTCCCAGATAATCGAAACCGACACCGGCGGTGTATATTGAAAACAAACGGTTCTACCGTTCATATCGGCGACAATTATTTCATAAATATCATCACCGTTCACATCGGCGATAGCAGCAGAAGAATGTATCGGCGCACCCATATCGAATACACTCATCTCCCCCACTGATATTGTGCCATCGTCATCCTCATCGCCATCGATAAAATAAAGCAGTCCGTTGCTCGCGCCGATAACGACCTCGAGATCGCCGTCATCGTCAAAATCGGCAAGCGCCGCTGAAGCATCTACAACTTGTGTTACACCGCCTGTAAAAATCCGCCATCTGAGTGCACCAGTGGGACCATCGATACAATAGATATATCCTCCAGGTGCTCCGAAAGCATCATAAGTATGCCTGTAACCATCACCGAACACAACATCGATATCGCCATCGTTGTCGATATCGCCCAAAGCCGGTGTGGAAATCACCGGACCCGCTGTGTTGTATATCCAAATTACATCCCAATCGATTCCATCGGTGCCGCCACCTCCACCGATATATGCAGCAAAACAATCATCGAGTTCAAAATAGTCGAGACCGTCATTAACGACATCCGATGGGTCGGCTTGCAAGCAGAAAAGTGCGTTGCAGGTTCTATTTCCGATTGCTACTTCAAATCCTACTACATCGGGGACAATATCCCCCACGGCAGGTGAAGAATGCCACAAATACTGTCCGCCAGTAATTGGCGGGTCGGGGAAAGTCCAGATAAAATTACCGAACCTATCCATAGCCTCGACATTCCAACCGCTTGTGGTTCCTCCCACTATTTCAGGATATGCTCCATTGCCGGGGATAAAATTCAGAACCGCAACGGAACTGCGAGATTCATCGGTTCTAGTATCAACCGCCCACTCCAGGTTACCGAGTGCATCGAGGCATCGCCAGACTCCGATAACCGTGTGCCCTATTTCCGGGATATTGACATTTAATTCATCGCTTCCGGTGATAACCTCGAGACATTGGTCAAACTCACCGCCGATAGAATTCACATCGGGACCGAGGTCGGCAAGAGCAGGGGATGCACCAAAGGTCATCCTTTCATAGTCATCATCCAATGTATGACGCCATTTTACACTAAATGCCGATACAGTTTTTGCAGGTATTAAAAGAGTCGCACAAAGCAAAAATGAAATCAAGCTTGTTGGTATTTTCATCTTTTATCATTGAGATTGAATCGGTATTTGAAGTGTTATTAAACTGGATTCTCAAATCTAACTGTTTATAAGGAATTCCAAAATCTACAATTTGAGCTTTTAAGTTTCAATTGAAATTACCTGTCTTTTATTATCATAAACTCGACTCTTCTATTCTGCGTTCTGCCTCCTGTTGTTCCGTTATCCGCAACAGGTCTGCTTTCGCCATATCCTTTCGCGATAAGATTTCTTGCAAAAAGGTCGAAGTTTTCGAGAAGATAATTCCGTACCGATTTAGCTCTGCGGTGCGAAAGGTTCATGTTATACGATTCAGTTCCAATCGAATCGGTATGTCCGGAAATCTCGAGCATCCAATCTTTGTGTTTTTCAAGCACATTTCCAATCTGGTCGAGTAGATAGTATGAATCGGGCGTAATCTTGTCGCTGTTGAATTCGAATAGAATCTCATTAGTAACATAGGCGCCTTTTTCACGCAGGTCGCGCTCAAAAGTAATTGTCTCGCGCTTTGGGGGCTTTTTATAAGGGCAACCACGCTCGTTGACAATTGTTCCCGGCTTGGTATTCGGGCATTCGTCATATTCATCCCAGACGCCGTCGCCATCTGTGTCCATAGGTTTAGGGAGACTTATTATGAATGAAAGCTGTACACCGAGATGAACCAATCCACGCCATTCGCCGAGGCTTTCCATTCTTGTGGCTATCGGATAACCATATTCATCGTAAGTAGTAATGGGCACTTCGAGGTCTGTCGAGTAAGGTGTTGCCTTGAAATATGTAGTAATCGCGACATGTTTTGCCAAAGCAAAATCACAGCCCAGAATAATCGGTATTTTAACACCATTATCCTCCGCAGAAACACTCACCGATTGTCCATAAACAGTGTCCTCAGCACTGAATCCAAAACTCCACATTCCAATACCCGCCATAATAAACGGATTGATTTTACTTCTTGGAAAGATTTCGCCACCGAGTAAAAAGTCAAAATTATAGTCATACCAGCCGGAAATCTCGTGATATAGGTAGCCATAATCATCGATGTAGAAAAGGTCATCGGTTTCGTGAAAAATCATACCTCCCCCGAATCCTAATCCAATCACAAGGTTTTCCACGCCGGGGATATTGAGTCTACCAGAGAAATTGAAATCCAGATGACCGGCATCGCCGATACCGAATTCGGTCCCAAAACCTACCGTTCCAAGTTTTAACTCATTGGGATGCCACCAGCAAAATACCGTCGAAAAGATAGCAAGTAGAATTAAACCGATTAAAAAGCGCTTCACAACAGACCTCCTTTAGGATTTGATTTGATTTTGATTTGATAATATAAATAGTATTGAGACTTAAATCAACATTTATAAATATTTTTAGGTTATTATATTGAGGCTTATGGATTGCGAATCGGGGATTTTGGAACTCCTTGTGTATTAACAAGTTCACGCTATAATTGATATCTACCCAAGAAAAGCAAGTACCAAATTCAAAATGAATACTATCTTGCAATCGTAACTGTTCCTTCGCATACAATTTCGCTATCGACCTCGATAAGAAATACATACAGTCCATTGGGAAGCCATTTGCCTTTTTTATCTTTGCCATCCCATTGTGAAATTTCTTTCGCGGACATTCCCATATCAACACTTACTTCCCGTATCTTTACACCGTGAATATCATATATGTGTATCGAGGCATCTTTGAAATACAAACCGGGAAATGTGAACTGGCAATAGTCGTTGAAACCATCGGTATTGGGCGTGAAAGGATTTGGCATTCTTGCGCAACTGGAACCCGGCGGAAGATAGAACACCCAATGAAATTCCGAACAATTTGGACCGCATGTGTCGGGGTTATCGCACAAATAAACATCGACATTTATAGTATCTCCAGGTAACCACATCTCTCCGAGTTGCTCCGGGTCGATTATCGCGTTTGCTGCAAGTGAATCAGATGAAATACTCGTTAAAATACTACCAAGTGGGAAATTCAGACCGGCAACAATTATGCTGCATCTTACCACATGTATCCCGGCAAGATTATCTGATATATCAATCAAAATGGGTTGCTGGAGGTCGATTACTGTGCCGCTGTCTTCGGGTTCGGTCATCTGCGCCAATGGGGGGGCAAAATCGAGAGCAAAAGTCCATTCCAGTGGATTCTGAAGCTCGACACCAATCACATCATCAGCTTTGATAAGTCTAACGGTAACAACCTCGCCATCGCTCCAATATCCCGCATCGGGAGTGAAAAATAGCGTATCATCGCGATAATCGAGCTGGCTGTCGGCACAGGTAAATGTGTCTTCATTAATGACAAGCACAATGGTAGAGGCATTTACGCCATCGCTGTCGGTTATCGCTATCCATATCTCCTGGTCGATACATGCGGAGATAATTCCCGAATCGGGAAGCACAATGTCAGCAATTGGACCTTCGAGTATTAGAATCGAAAAGTCCCAGCAAGTATCACCCAGATTGGGCGGGCAATAATCGAAAGTCGGGTCGTCGGGGATATCGTTGATACAAACTGTAATGGAATCGAGATTATGCAATTCTATCCCGCTTATGTGCATATATGGATGGTCGCTATAAATCGAGACCGGCACGGGGATTCCATCGACAGAAACCTCGAAATTATCGGCGCCGACTTCGCTCCAGCGCACTCCGGCAAGGCTATCATATATCATAACCGATATTGTAATGTCTGTTGTTTCCATGACGGTATCCGGCGGAGGATACAATTCAAAAAACAGCGGTGGTTGAATGTCGACAATAAAATGGCAAGTATCGCTAAAAATGGGGCAACCTATCGAGTCGAAACCGCTGGCGAGTGTTGACCATACTGTATCCCAGTTCGAGAAACCGCTTGAAGGTATGAAATGGAGAATGCTATCATTAATTTCAAGCTCGGTGTCATCCAAATCGAAAATCCCGAAACGGGTAACCCATACCGATAGAGTGGATTCTACCGGTGCAAATTCATCGCTGTTCCCATACATCTCGATTGAGATTTCCTGGAATTCGCATGTTGTAATCCCACCACAAGAATCGGGATAGACGACTTCGGCAAATCCCGGACATGGCGGTTCATATATCGTATCCCCTCGTCCATAGTTCGTGCCGCCGTAAAAAGCATCGACAACGAGACTATTCAGGTCATTACAGAACTGGTCTTCCCGATAGCGGAAAAGATAACAGCATGGAATATTTGCAATCGCCTCGCCTATCTGCGTTGCAAGTGTATCGTAATCGTCAGAATATAGATAGAACCATTCACCGTTAGTTTGAGGACCAAGGTCATAATAACCTTCATACCACATTCTCTCGGGACCTTCATCCGGAGCGTAATACTCAAATTCTCCATTGTGTGGAGTAACCGGTAAAATCATAATATCGTTGTCGTTACAATACTGAATAATCGAATCGAGTCCTTCGGGCGTTTCATCCCATGCGGGTTCGCATGGCGGGTCGTCAACAATGGGGCGTTCGTCGGTGAAAAGAATAAACGATTTAATTGAATAAGGACGAAAATCGAGGTTTTCATTTGCGGATACAATTGCGCCAAATTGGTCCTCATTGCCGGAACCACGCCAACCCGCTGTACTATAATGATTTATTACAGCATCATAAAGACAATTGAATTCAGTCAAGTCGGATGCCCACCAATCGGGACCGAATTCGCTATAAGTGCATGCGCCTGCGAAATTGGTACGAATAATACGCCAGGTACCCGGATCGAAATCGAATGAGTCTTCGAGACATCCATTAAAAACTACAGCGGCGATTTGATAATCCATAGCTCCGAGTGCTGCCACAAATGAAGGTATAGCTCCAAAAAAACTCCAGACCTCATCATCCATGCTTGTAGAAAAATCAAATAGTAAAACAATATCGACCATCATGCTCTCGGAGAAACAGAAATTAAGCTGTTCGAGCGATGGTGGAACAACCTCGATACCATTTTCGAAAAAATCAAAATTGTCGAGGTCCAAATCTTTGACATACCTATCGGCGCTTCGTACACAAACTTCGGTATATACCAGTGAACATCCCTCGACCCATATATCCGCAACCTCGACCCAGAGCGTTTCCTCTAGCAGTTCGATAAAACCGCATGTATCGAGTATGTTCGGAGCGCAATAATCGGGTGCATCCAGCGCATAAATACAAATTTCATGCGAGCCGACTGCCCAGCCCGTGAGTGGCACCACACCAAAACTGTCCGTTCCTACTGCGATTGCCGGCAACCACAGTGTGTCCATTCCATCGATGACGATAAATGAAGTTTCGACATCGAGGATGCTTTCGTAATCATGGATATAGAACAATGCGGTATCTCCGCTTCCGGACAGGATTCCCGATGGCGGGTCGAGCAGCGTAAACCGCGGTGGGTCAACATCGAAATCCACTGTTAATGCGAAATCGAGGCTATGACCGCAGGAATCGGCAAGATAAAATGCTAAATCATGGCTGCCGGATGTCCAGAAACCGGTGAGTGGTGTAAATGACAGATTGAAACCATCCCAATCCATTTCGGGAGCGGAGAAATCATAAACGAATCCGTCGATATCGAGGTTCGATGAAGCCGTATCGAGTCCACATCCGGGTGATTCTCGTCCAGACGCCAGCCACAGAATCGTTGTGATAGTGAGCGTTTTATGGTCTGCAGCATCCCAGTCAACCGGAATACCACCGAATACAAGTGGACCATTATGAATAAAATGCTCATCGCCAAATGCCACCAGCCTTCCGCCGGATGATGAATCTGCAGCTACAATACATTCACCGGTTCCGGTGAAAATCACCTGCTGGTCTGCCGGTGCTGTAATCGGCAGCGGTTTATAGGTGGTGATTTCAGCGACACCGCTCAATATCGGATGAGTTCCGCTAATTGCTGAAATCGTATCCATGAGCGACAATCTTGGCGGGTCATAGTTCATTCCCACAATATTGATAACAGGGTCATGGATTGGAATTTCGGATAAATCACCGGATGCTGCTCTCACTATGGACAGAACGCCACCGCCGGAGTTCAAGTGCGTTTGGATTGCGGTGATTTCGGATGCGAAAAAAGCTCTTCCGGGGTCGCCGTAAACTATTAGAACATCATAATCGGGCAAAACAATTGTGATGTCGGCGGATATATCGACAATATCGACATCGAAACCGATTATCGACAAGGTATCGATAAATCTTCCCCAATCTGCTGGAAAATCGCCTGTTGGGCTTTCGTTAAAATATGGCGCCGGTTCAAGCACAAGAATTCTCTTGCTTTCATCGCCACCCAAAACAACCGAAAGTATAAAATTACGGTCATCACATGCAGTTATCCCGTCGATAGTCGGTGTAGTAAGTGTAGCAAAAATATTCTGCGAGTATGCATACCCTATTAAAATAAATAATAATAAAATCCAAAAGTGTCGATAGCGCATTATTTGCCCCCTTGGAAAACAACATCCCAACTTAGATGAGCAATTATTATGCCACCATTAAAGCTCTTTTTTTTCAGACATCTTCAAATCCCGTAATGTGCATTTGCGAACAAAATTGCTCATCCCTGCACACAAGAGCAAAAAACATCCAGTATAGTTATCAATCTGAAATAAAGCTCTTTCCAATATACAATTAAATGATTTTAATGCAATACTTTGTGTGGAGAATTCTCTATTCAGGTTTCGAACTTGTTTTCAATGGCTTTCCTACACGCAACAATAGCATAAGAATGCTAAATACCGCAAGCGCCAGCGCAATTCCTCCATGAACCGAGATACCACCACCGAGATATTTAAACAACCTTTCGCATGGTTCATACCATCGCCAGTAATCCACAATTACTCGACCGAAACAATAAAGGAAAAACGCCATCCACATCGACCAGCCGGTGAAACTGTGATATTTCTTCTCGAGTTTTAAAAAAATGAAGAAAAAGATTAAATCGATTGACCCCTCATACAACTGAGTTGGATGGATATATGTGTTTGGGAAAATGCTGCCTGCGGGACTTCCAGCGGGAAACTTTACACCCCAGAAAAGCTTTGTTGGAACTCCAAAACAACATCCATTAAAAAAACACCCGAATCGACCGATAAACATACCGAGCAGAAAATTGGGCATGGTAACATCGCCTATTTCAAAAAAATTTATCTTTCTAATAAGGCAAAATACCAACGAACTAACAATAGCTGCAACGACACCGCCAACCATAGACATACCCGATATTCCAAAGCCTCCGCTCTGAAATGGATTTATTATGTCTAACCAGTTCCCGCTAAATTCGCTTAAATGCGTAATAACAAACCAGATACGCGACCCGACAATGGCAGAGACAATCACAACAATCGAAACATCGTAAATGTCTTTCACCGGGAATCCCATCCTCTTTGCCCGTCGAATCGCATACCACATCCCGATAGCAAATCCCAGCGCAACCATTATTCCCCAGCTATGGATTGAAAACTGTCCTATTTTTAATATCTCTCGATGCATTCTTTCTCCCTTGTTACATTAAACCAATATTATGTATTTTTTTCACTAAATCAATATTGTTTTGAAATACGTGTTAATTTGCACAAACCTCAGCCCAAAGAGCCACAAGTCCAGTTATCATTGCTACTTTCAACAGTATTTGCGCATGTCGAGGGAATCCTCTCATTCCGAAAATGGCGGACATTCCACATAGTATGAATGCAATTGCAGAAATCCCACCGTAGTAGATACCGAAGAAATTGAAAACAAACGGGATTTCCATTGCTATCATAGCAATGACACACAATATGAAACCCAGAACTCCCGTTGATCTTGCATTCCAGACCAAGGGTAGTGTTTTTTTACCCCCCGCACGGTCGCCATCGCTATCTTGAATATCCTTGAAAATCTCCCTCGGTAAATGTATAAGTCCTGCGATTATGCCCGCCCACAATGCTTTGTGGCAAATATCACCAGCGGCAAGCGCACCATAGAACACAGCAAACATAGACAGTGAAGCAATCGAAATATTCCCGATAAACGGATAGCCCGAAAGCTTGTATGAATACAACACAAGTGTCAGGATGGCAAGAATAGCGAGAAGAATGCACTCCAATGGCAATAGAAACGAAAACATCAGTCCGATAAACATCAGTATAATTGCCACATACAAAGCCGTATTGGGACTTATCTTTCCCGATGGCAGCGCTCGTTGCGGATGAGCTATCCTATCGATATCGATATCGAAATAATCGTTAATTGCGTTCCCGCCAGCAAGAATGAAAGCCGCTGAAATCGAGGCAACAAACGAAATTCCGTCGATTTTGCCGCAAAGCGCAGAACCGAGAAGGACAGCTATAAACACAATCGCAAGATTGATAGGTCTGATTATTTGAATAATGCATTTCATTTAATCTACTATACCATTTTCCATTTGAAATCCAACAAATCTGGATTCCCACTTTCGTGGGAATGATATATTATGATAATTATCTTACCTCGATAAATACAAATTAGTACTTGAACTTTTATAGTGTTCACAAAACATACCCGAATAATTGACTTTACAAAATAATACTATGATTCAAATACAAAAGTCTTATAATTAACATTACAAGTTCTTGACTATCGGATGAATTGTTCTATTTTTAGAGAAATTGGAATCTGCAAAAATAGATTCTCATGCGAATATTTGGCACACAATTTAATAAATATTAAAACTTAAGAGGAGGTCGATATGCCCAGGATGCTGGCAGTTATTGTGATTTTCGGGTTTGCTGCACTTATAGGAGCGCAGATGGTAGTCAATGAGATTATGGCAAATCCACCCGGAACAAGCGAGGAAGAGTGGATAGAGCTTTTCAATTTCTCCGATACCGATTACTATCTGGATGGAAATTGGTTTATCACCGATGGCGAGGGTGAGTATTTTTTTGAGGGTTACACAATTCCAGCCGGCGGTTTCATCACAATCCTATTCAATCTACCCGACACGGGGGACATACATCTCGTTCCCGATATCGATGCCGACAGTCTGAGTCATGGAATCCGGCTAGCAAATGCCGCTGATGATATCGTGCTTCTCAATATTCAGGGCAGTGATACTCTGGTGATAGATTCGGTTACATACACCAGCTCGTGGGGCGATGTCGCCAATAATGGCATGACTCTCGAACGAATTCATACATTTGGCGAATCGAACGACCCGGAGAACTGGGATGCAAGCACAATCGAATGGGGAACACCGGGAGCGCCAAATTCGATTACCGGAATAAAAGATACTCCCGCACAGCCGGCAAAACTCAAAGTCATCATCGACCCGAATCCATTCAATATTGCATGTGCAATTTCAATCGCATCCGAATCGCAAATATTTGCAAAAATCAGTTCGCTCGATGGCAGAGTAGTGGAAACATGGTCGTTCGATGCCGGAAATCATAACATCCTTTGGACAGCCGATAGAATGCCTTCAGGCATATATATCTTCAATGCCTCATCGGATAGCGACATGGTTTCAGTTCCCGTTGTGTTGATTAGATAAACGATTCTTCGTTTAATGCAGAAATTATACAAAGCGAACCGATAAAGAAAACAAAGAAATCGGGGATTCTCGTGAAAAATGAATTTACAGCGATATTTAAACGGGATGAAGATTGTTATATTGGGTATTGCCTTGAAGTGCCCGAAGCTAATGGACTTGGCAAAACAATCGAGGAATGCCGCAAATCGCTCACGGAAGCGATAAAGCTTATTTACTTGAAAATAATATAATCCCAAAAAAACAGGAGAAAAGATGCCAGCGCCAAAGACAAATGCCGACAGGCTAATAATGATGTCCATCCAGGGACAGCCTTCGCCACCTGAACACCGGGCAAGGCACGCAATCGACCACAAAGGCGAGCCGTTTCTCGTTCCCGGCACGGGTGGTTTGGTTTATAATGTTCATCTCGGCGACAGCGTATTCGGGTGGGCTGCCGACCATGTCGAACCCGCTGTTTCCGCAGTTGCAGACTTAAAAGACCGACAGAGTATAAAAAACTCGGGATTCAATTTTTATGCCTGCACGGGAAACGAAGCGAAGCTTATATCCGGTGATGCCAAAGACGAGACGGGTATCGTTGCCGGTCATCATGGCGGAAGCGAGCGAGTTATAATAGAATTTCCCGAATCGGTGATGAGTAAAATGACCATGGATGACAAAATTCTTATAAAATCTATCGGACAGGGATTGGAGTTCACCGATTATCCCGATATTAAAGTTTATAACCTCGACCCGCGAATTATCGAATCATGGGGTATCGAGGACACCGGTCACGGAGTCAAAGCGCCGGTTACTGCACTTATTCCCGGACAGCTTATGGGCAGCGGTGTGGGAAGTACATCCATGGGCAAGGGCGACTACGACATCATGACTGCGGATTACGAATATATCCGTGAACTCGGGCTCACTCAACTCCGGTTCGGCGATTTTGTCGCAATTACCGACCATGATAATCGCTTCGGACGATGCTATCGCCGCGGTGCAATATCCATTGGCATTGTTATCCACAGCGATTGCAAATATGCCGGGCACGGTCCCGGTGTTACAACATTGTTTTCCGCAATATCGACAGACCTGATAGAACCGGTTGTTTCATCCGATGCTAATCTTGCCAAAATACTCGGAATCGGAAGGTTCGCCAAATAATGGGCGACTCAATTCTCACAATAGACAAAGTTAGCAAGCGCTTTGGCGAAACCGTAGCAGTGAACAACCTCGCCATTGCGCTCGATAAAGGCGAGCTTTTTGGATTTATCGGTCCCAATGGCGCCGGGAAAACCACGACAATTAAATTGATAATGGGTCTGCTTCGACCGGATAGCGGCGCTATAATTATCGACGGTCATAATGTTGTCGAATCGCCACGGGATGCTAAAAGGCTTATCGGATATATCCCCGACAATCCATACATATACGACAGGCTAACTGCCCGCGAGTTCCTCGAACTTGTCGGCTCGCTTTACGGAATGGACAGAAAGCTCGTTAATAAGCGTATCGAGTGGTTGTTCGACCTTTTCGGCATCGATGAATGGGGTGATGGTTTTGCCGCTGAATATTCACATGGTATGCGCCAGAAAGTCATTCTGGCATCGGCGATTATGCACGAGCCGAAACTTGTTGTAATCGATGAGCCGATGGTCGGACTCGACCCGCAGAGTCAAAGGCTTGTCAAAGGTGTTCTCAAAAAACTCACCGAACGGGGTATCACTGTTCTTATGTCAACGCATACGCTCAATGTAGCCGAGGAACTGTGCACAAAAATCGCAATAATCCATAAAGGCAACCTGATGAAACTCGGCACACTCGCTCAACTCAAAACGGATGCGCAAATGGAAGGACGCTCACTCGAAGAGCTTTTTGTCAAACTCACCGGCGGCGAAAGAGAAATCAAGTTGTGGGATGAATGAAGCATTGGTGTCTGTTGTCGGTTGTTCGTTGTTCGTTGTATTGCTAGTTTTACATTGCATTCCCTCGACCCCTCGAATCCTTTTTTCATATAAAAAAACTCCCCCGAATTATCGGGGGAGCAAATTTTTCAGTGTGGCAATATGGAATTACTTTATCAGCGTGATATTGGTAGAAGAGGTGTAGCTTCCAGCCTTGAGCGATACGACATAAACACCGCTTGCAACACCTTCGGCGTTCCATGTTGCGCTGTAGCGTCCGGTGGCAAGACTGCCATTGTGAAGCGTCTTAACGAGATTACCCGAGATGTCATAGATTGCGAGTGTCGCAATGCCATCGACAGGCACATCGATTGTGATACCACATGCGGCATTGAACGGATTCGGATATGCGGCAACACTTATCGCGCCGGGCTTCACATTTGGCACCACTTCGATACTTCCGAAAATATCTGCACGCGCGAGAATATCACTGAGGAATCTTCCGCCATATTCCATCGCTGTCATATATACCGATGTGTAGAATAACCTTGAACCGGCTTTCACGCCGACAGTGAGCGCATTATCTTCATTTGCATATATAATAGCGGTCGCGCCTGCCAAAGGAGCGAGGTCGTCAACATAATGGTCGGCTTCGGTCTGATAATCATAATCGCTTACCCAATTGGAGCCATAGAATCCCTCTGCCATTTTCACGAACTGGACATTACCGGTAGTCATGTCCTCGCCATCGGTTGCCGAGAAACGGAATTCATCGAGAAGGTCGGAACCTGCATAGTCCTGAGCAAAATCGGGACCGCAGATATAAACTACTTCCCCGCATTCCTCGAGCATATCCTGCATTTCCACCGACATCAGTGTGGAAACCGCATCGTCGATTCCGAGAACGACAAAGACAGCATTATAATCATCGAGGTCGTAGATGCCTGTCAGGCTGATGTCCTCATCGGGTTCGGTCATTGTATAATCGGTTACATCGATAGATTCGAGCAGAAATGCGAGGTCATCTGCAAAACCGGCGCCGTTGTCGAAATCGATAAGAAGAAGAACACTCGGGTCGGGGTCGATTTCAACATCGACAGTAACGGGAGCGGACGCCATCGATAAGCCGCCGTCATCATACTCGACCACAACATAGTAGGAGTATGATTCGCCGTCATATACTTCGTAATCGACATATTCAGCGGTTCCTGCGGCAACAACATCGACCTCGAAGTCATCCTTGTAGATGTGGTATTGCAAAACCGTAAGACAAGCGCTTGTCGGCTCTGTCCATGTGATTGTAACAGCGAGCACATCGTCGAGCGGTCTCGATATTGGATAGAAATCGCCGTCAAGGTCTTCCGCAGGCCAATAGTAACAAAGGAATATATCGACATTAACATCTATGACTGCGTTAACCAGTGTCTCCGCAGGTGCAAAGTATTCGTTGGTAACAGAAATCGTGTAATCTCCCTGAGAAACGCATGTGAACTCGACAGTTCCCGAAGGCGGAGTAACCTGCTCGGATTCGGGCGGCATCTGTACGAGAGCGCCACTATTGTCAGCCGCACCTTCGAGTGTTACATCGACTGTAACATCGACACAGCCGAGCGGAAGATTGAAATCGACAGTCATATCGGAAAAGATATTCATAGCGGTGTCGATATCCTCATATCCGCCAGCTGTATATGTGGCATTGATATTGTGCAATGCGCATGGAACATCTGGAATCTCATAGTAGCCGCTGTCATCGGAGACATCGCTGCCCACGCCGGCAACAGAAATAGTGATTCCAGCCGATGGCACACCGGCAAGCGATGCAAAACCGGAAACAGTGAATTCACTGGTTACAAGATTCACATTGTGTGTCATATCGCTGGTTACACTGATACTATCAGAGTATTCGCCGTAACATGGCGGTTCATCGGCAGTAACTTCGTAATCGCCCGGTTCGATGTCGATGCTGTATGCGCCACCGATACCCGATACAACAGGCGCTCCATTGAAATAAAGTGTAATGCCGCTTGTGGGCACGCCATCCAGAGATGTAACACCGCTGACTTCATAAGTGAACGGCGACATACAAATATCGAGCACTGCATTTGCGCCGGCTACGGTTACGCCGGTATCGACTTGCTGATAATATCCACCGCCATCGGTGAATGAGAGGGGCCAAAGCCCATCCTCGACGGACGGAAATTCATAAGAACCATCCGCAAGTGTATAATCGATAAGCCCTGCAAGACTCACCTGAATACCCTCGATAGGCAGACCGTCCAGACAATTGGTAACTTCACCTGTAACCGTCCATACATCAGCGCCTCCGCAAGCAGTAGTAAGTCTAATATAACCAATTTGACCTACACCGAGGTAAAGGCTATCGGTATCGACCGCCATATCCACAAAAGCCTCATCAGCAGGAGGTGTAGCTTCGGTTCCTGCGGCAATCAACATGCACCAGCCATCTGCATAAGGAATATCACCCATGTTCCATGAGAGCCATTGACTGGCTCCGGATTGGTTCACAAGTCTTATTTTCCATTCCGAAATAACGCAATTGTAACGCATATCTTTGGCAAATTCAGGGAAATCGAGTTCAGTTGTATCGGGATTAAGAGAGACAACACCGAATGCAATCGGCGGAGGTGCGATATAGTCGAGGGCATCGAAACCGTATTCGGCATCCGCATCCGTCCCGATAGTAACAGTTGCCCAATCGGCATCATCATTAGCTGTTACGATGAGTTCAAATTCGGGCGCACAAAGAAGAAGTGTATCAGCCGTAGTGAACCAATAAAGTGTATCGAGAGTATGAACCGGTGTTCCAAAATCGCTCACATGCACACTAACATCGTAAGTTGTGTTGGTTTCGAGAACGCCCGGCGGGTTGTAGCAAACTCGATAACCCAGAGCGAGTGGCTCGGTATCGAGCATACTTGTAATATCGAGAGTGTTAAGTGTAACAACAAGGCTCGATAAATCGATTCCATAATCACCAATTACATCGAAACAGATATTAGTTGTAGGGTCAACATCGTCAGCGCCAGCCGGTGGATTAAGATTAACTATGGACGGTGGTTGGTCACCAAATCCAATACTTGCCTTAAAGAAAATCATATCGGTTGCATCGACAATCATTTCGCTGTATCCGGACATATCAAACCATGCAAGCGAACCTTCATCGGGACCATAGCCGATATACAAATTGAGTTCATTGTCTACGCCAAGGTCGGGAATAAGAGCGGGTTCCCATTCAACTGTGATGTCACCGGTAGCATCCGAGTGGCGAACTTCCCATAGTTCGTTTCCATAATGAAGCGGTCTTATGTCCCATGAGAGCATTGTGTCCATCTCGACCGGGTCAACAAGCGGGAAGTAAGAATAGAATATCGGCATGGGCCATGCTATCTGGTCGAGGTCATCCTTGCCGGATTCAGCATCCTCATCCATACCGAACTTGAGATATGAAGGCACATCGCTATACTCGAGTGAGACATTGAATTCCCATGCCGGAAGCTCACCGGGTTCAATATAAAATCTAACAGTTTCGGGGTCGGCACAATTAGGAACAAAATCGCAAGATTCGATAATAAATGTATGTGTTACACCTTCATCCCAGCAGCCATCGAGTATCGGAGAGAAAATGACATTATAATCGTATGAAAGACCGATATTTGTAATAAGACAGTCCTCAGTGCGGTCATCGCCGTCGATTGTAACAACGATTGTCGAAACATCGACACCGACACCGCCATAATCGAGAATATTAAGCGTAATTGCATCGCATCTGCCAATTGTGTCCTCGATATCGGGATTAACAGACAACCATTCAAAAGTAGGCGGGTCAGTATCACCGGGGGCATCCGCACAGGTTTGGAAATACCATTCAAAAGGTTCCATCACATGTGCATCAGGCACCGCAAGGTCCTGACCATTGACTGTTACATAAACTTCCGCATCGAGCGGAAAATATTCCCCCGCATGGTCATAGCGGAAATGATAGCCACCTATAATTGTTGTGAAAACACCGAGTGCAGTGATGTCAACGGTAGAATCAAGTGCAGGCTCGGTGCGGAGAAACCTTACATCCACTGTAACCGAAGCAAGGTCAACACCAGCAATATCATCGACAATATCGAATGTAATGGAATCAGTAACATCGATACAGCTTACAGCTGAATCCGGTGGGTTGTTATATTCAATCCATGGCGCCAAAACATCATCGGCGCCTTCGAGTGTAACGCGGATAACAACCTCATTCCCTGCAGGAAAAAGGAATGTATCGACTGCTTCCATATTCTCCCATCCGAGAGGGTCGTCTATTGTGCCTTCAGGTCTGTATCCTATAAGCATACTTGCCGCCCAATCAGCAGGAGCTCTGCCCTCTGGAATCATCGGAAGGTCTTCAACAACCCATTGGACAAGCCTTTGAGCCGGCGAGACATCGTTTGCAACACGGATAACCCAATCGTGTGGGGTATCGGATGAATAAATACGAACATCGACAGATAGGTAGTCGATTTCAGGTGGAAGTCCTTCGGTGCATGGTGGAACAAAGAAAGCCAGATATGCTCCCGGTGAACCGGGAATCAATGGCGAATCGAGACCATGGTCGAAGCAATCTGTCCCGCGGGTATCGACACCCATAACAACCGTTCTATCAGCGGTTCTGTCACCGGAAAAAACCTGAACCCCATAGGCCCAGTTCTGTGCACATAACAATCCGGTAAGAACGAGCAAAATCGCAACGGAAATCGCGGTTCTTCTCATCATAATATCTCCCCCTTGGTGTGGAAAATTTTGTTTTTGTTTCGCAGTAAAAAATTGTCTGAAAAAAATAAAAAAAAGCAATCTAAAAAAATCTAAAGAGTATTCTATATTTTCTCCTTTTCTGTTTCGGGGTGGGGTTCCGTGTGGAACCCCACCCCAGTATTGAAAGCGCTGTGTGGCTTACTTGGACAGTATCATTCTCTTTGTATCGCTGAATGTTCCAGCGGAGAATCTGTATAGGTAAATTCCACTTGCCACAGCAGTGCCGTTGTCATCGGAGCCATCCCAGATGACACTTCTGTAACCCGCATCCATCTCATCACTAACCAGTGTCCTGACCTTGTGACCCGAGACATCAAAGATGTCGAGTTTCACACCGGCTTTCTCGGGAAGCTGGAAGTTGATGATTGCAGCTGCATTGAACGGATTCGGGAAGCTCTGACCGAGTGCGAATTCAGTCGGCACAGCTCGCTTCGCAACGATTACCTCATATTCACCCGGGTCGAGCATAAGCTCGGTTACCGTTCTGAGGTCGATGTGCTCCTGTTTCACGAGTATATGCACATCATAATCCTCGGGAATATTCGAGAAATCGGGTTCGAGCGAGAATATACCGTTAGAAACGATTGTCCATGTGAGCAGTTCGTCGTCCGCGCGATAATCGGAGACATAGTGTCCACTGATATAGACATCCTTTTCACCGGGGAATGCCGGCGGTGCGACTGCATCTGCGCCATAATCGAATCTATAGGTTCCGCCATCGGCAACACCCATAGCAAGACTGCGCTCATAATCGTCAGTCTTGACAATCATGTTGGCAGACCAGAGCGGTGTCGCATAGCGCTTCTTGAGAGTGTTTACATTCTTGCGTCCCGAAAGCGAAATCATGCAGACATCATCCACGAATACGAGATGACCAACGCACTGCTCCATGTTATCTGTTGTAACATAGGCATGAGCTTCGCAGTCATAGTAGAGAACATTATCATCGTGGAGTAATCCAGGCGGGTCTGTTATCAGGCCGCCAACCGGAGCGCCGCCCCAGATTACGCCGATAAGATTCCAGCCTATACAGAGAGGTCCAACCTCGAAATCGTGAATCGGAGTTCCGCAGATTGTATCAGTTCTCGCTTCGCCGGCGAATACCATGTAGCCATAGCCGACATCGAGATAATCGCCGAGACCATACTCGACAAGGCTATCGCCGCACATAGTATATACCGCTTCACCGAATACATCATCAACCAACAGGCTTGGTGGTTCGACAGAAAGCGCCACATAGTTCCATCCGGGGCAGAGGTCCCAGATGCAGCACTCGACAGGTTCCAAAACTTCAACAATCACACAGTCGGTGTTGCCTGCGAGGTCGGTTGCGCAAACCATCACGGAATCCAGCGCGCCGATTGCTGCGGCGTCCTGAACAACGGAGCCGTCATCGAGCACGGAGAATGGTCCGCTAAGGAATGTGGTGCCGTCCCATGTGTAGATGTTAACCTCGACATAGGTCGGAGTTGGCGACGACGGGTCGTAGTAGCCGCTTCCGAGAAGGTTATCATCGACAGCATCGGGGTCAGCCTCGAATGTGCCTTCGGTTACAGTTACAAGGTCGCCGTCGATTGTCGGTGGGTCAGTGTCGATAAGAACGAACTTACCGAATGAGCGTGAGTTTGCGGCTTCCTCATAATCGAGTATGTTGCCTGCGGCGTCGCGACCCTTAACAAGAATCTTCGCAAGTCCGTTACCGGTCGGGTCTTGAGCGACTGTCCACAGATATGAATACACATTATTGTTGAAGTATATCCAACGGTCTGTATCGGTCAGAAGAGCATCGTAACCGCCTTCGGGCTGATACCAGAACGGATAAGTGTAGAAGTAATCGTCGAGGTCTGTATGCCAGAGTCTTGCCTCGAGCAAGTCGTTCGGGTCATCCAACGGATGCTCATCCTCGAGTGCGATATAGTGTGGTGCACCGTCAACGGTCAGCCTGAGATGGTCCCAGGTTCTCGTATGAGAGTACAAATCGTATTCGATATAATCCTCACCGAGTGGATCCTGGTCGAATACTGTCTGAAGCCAGGTTACCTCGATAAGAATAGTATCTGCGTTTGTAACCCAGATAGTCTCACCCAAAAGATTCTCGCCTGCGACTTCTTCCTCATCGCTTATACATGTTCTCATCGGAGTATATGCGCCGCCATCGTAACGAAGGAGAGCGACATCATATTCGGGGTCGTAAGTGTCGAGAAGGACATAAGTCGGATGCTCGGTTGCAACAGTATCGAGAAGCATATCGAGTTCATAAGTGGTTACACGAATCTCGACCGGACCGTCATAGCGGTTGTCCTGGTCATCGACTGTCCAATGATATATATAGTAGCAATGTGTAGCGCTAAGGCAATCCTCGATGCAGATAGTATCATCGGCATCGAATTCGATGTGCAGCGCAGGATTGGAGCCGCTGATATGACCACCGTATTCATCCTCGATATCCATATCGATACCGGTAAGGACTCCAGAATCACCGGAAAATACCTCGAACAGGATATACAGGGAGTCACCCATATAGTCGCCCTGCTCGGTGAAGAGTCTGATGAATGGGTCTTCATCGCCGGATGTGTAGTCGGGATTATTGAATGTGGTAATCTGGAATTTGTGCATATAGTCGCGTTCATCGACAATCGACTCATCGACATAAACCCATGCGGGATAATCGGGATAGAAGTCCTCGTCTATCCATGGGTAGATGTCATCGGAATCCGGCTGCCCGGGATAATTGCACGATACTTTCATTAGAGCATCGGTTAAATCATCGCCGCGAGCAACGAAGGATTCACGAGGAACGAGGATATAATCGCGCTGGCAACATGCTGTGTGATAAGCAACATCATAGCTGACCACATCTGTTACACCAGAAGCGATATATATTTCATTGGTAACTCTCCACTCGAAGTGGTAGAGACCGGGCTCGAGAAGGCCCTCGCAGTCCCAAACATAGATTATCTGTTCATCGGCAACAACATATTCGATTTCACCCGGACCCGGAGCAGTTCCAACAACTGTCAGGAATCCACCGGTGATTGAATACTCGACTCCGGTAATAACATTGATAAGAACGAGTTCGACATAATCGACCTCATCTATCAAGCTGCCATCGAGGATAATAGTAATCTCATCGGTGGTAACAGGAAATACCAGAGTATCATCGCCGCTATAATACGGAATATCATTGTCTTCATCTTCACTCGGTGCAACACCGATAGGACATGTAAGGTCGGTGTTGTCGATATAGATGTTGAGCAGTGTATCCGAAACATAATCTTCTGGATAGAATCGTGAGAATGCTTTGAATACAATCGAGCCGTATGTATCGCTGCCACTACCTGTGCCTTCGGCAAAGTCGAATGTATCGCATGGCAGTTGCGCGAAGTGGAAATCGGTAATAGCATCATACCAAACATCGGGATCGGATATAGTAGGATTATCAATCACATAATGATAAGCGTCACCGATGGCATCTGGAACATCAGCCTCAAGCCACTCGGCATCATGCCAGAATACATCGAACACCAGACTATCTGTGATATACGGGTCGAAATCGAACGCCGTGATATCGTTGCAGAATGTGAGAAGGTCAAAGACAGCGCCACATGCTCCAATGTAACCATCGCTGTATCCGGTGATTGTCTGCAATCCGCCGCCGTATGGGTCTTCCCAACTGTGGTCTTCGGTTGAATCGAAGAACTCGGGTGTGGGCCAACCGATTGTAGGTTCATGGTATCTGCTTTCGATACGGAATGGGAACTCATGGTCGAGCATTGTGTTGCCTGCATTGTCATCGAATCCCTGAATACGCAGGATAGCTTCGCCGTCCATAAGTTCTTCACTTGCAAGCACCATGAATCCAATCCATTCGCGGTCGGTGTTCCAGCCGGGCTCGATATCGGAGAGTTCAGGTGATTCGAACTCTTCAAGGATACTGCCATCGCTGTCAACCAAACGCGTGAACGGACCGCTGCCAACATTGCGATAGTCGGCATAGCGCTCAGCCATCTGGAAATAGTATGCGCCGGTCTCGATTGGTATAATCGGGAACCAGTGTGTCCAGCCTTCAGGCTTGAATCGCACAATATGTCCATAAAGCGGGTTGATGTCGCGCATATCCATGTGGTCATCGAACCAAATTCGGACATAAACAGTGCAGATTCCATCGATTGTGAACACGCCTACAAGGCTGTCCTGAGTGGCGATACCGGGAGACCACGGTAGCAAGAAGTGGTCGGGATCCCAGTCGGTGAATCCGTTTATATCACCAAGTTCAAGTGTTTCCTCAATTGGCATTCCGGATGTGTCATATTCAACAAAGAGTGTCTCTCTTTCAGCGGATGCGAATGCAAAGCCCTTAACATAGGGCAGTCCGTTGTCGAGAGCCATCGGATTAGAAACAACAGTATCAATATTACCGAGACGGTCCTGAATCCATGCCTCAGCCCACAGTGTGTCGGCGATAAACATGGTATCCTCATTGAGGATTGTTTCAAAGACCGTACCGGTCGCTATTTCCACACCATGATAGATTGTGATTGGCAAAGCGAAAGTCATTATCTGCGCAACCGAATCCTCGTTGGCACAATTGTGGATAACAAGCGACTCATTGGTATAGAGATAGTATGTTCCGGGATTGTATCTGAGGTCTAAAGGCTCATCGAGATAGGGATGATAGTGATAATGAAGAATATCGCTATTCTCGATTACACCCGGTAGTGGCCATGTTGTTGCCCACAGTGCATCTGTTCCACCGGATGAGCAACCGACATGGGCATCCATGAGAGACTCGAGACGAACCCGGACAATATGGTTAGTTGCATGACGCTCGTAACAGTTCACTTCTTCATAACCGGTGCCGGCTACGAGAGATACGAAATGTCCTGTCGGCGGCATCATGTCAACAGTATAACTCCAGCAATAATAATGGAAGTCGGCAATGGAATCGCAGTCGGGGAAATTGAACTGGTTGGCATTTCTTGTAGCAATCCTGGCGATAACAACAATGCTGTCACCGTGCTGCCAACCATAAACAGGGTCATCCCAGTCGATATATTCAGTATCGCCGGCAACCGTAACTGTTCGATACAGGTCGGGGTCATCGAGTGGGTCGAGTCGCTTGAACGGACCGCCCCAATAGACATTAGTGTCTATGTCGATAACCGACCAAAGTCCTCCAAGTGTGTCATAGACTCTGGTGGTATCGAATAATGAATCATAGCTTGCTCCAATCTGGTCGATTGGACCGATTATAAGTCTTCCGCCGTCGATACATCCATGTGTGCCTTCAACAAGATAATCGCGCATAGGCTCATAATTAAGCCAGCAATGTTCGCAATCGCAGTCATACCAGTCTTCATAATACGGAAGGTCGTCAACCCAGTTCAGTTGAACACCTTCGTCATCGAATGCGGTAACACGAACATACGGTGAATGATTCATAACCGAATCGTTGTATGGATGGTCGCCGTCGCGACATTCCCAGACGATAGAATCGGTGCAGGTGTGAAGCTCGAATGTAATAAAGTTGAGGTCTCGTGTCCAGCGGTCGAGATAAACATCTGTGGTATATGTCGAAAGCAAAGTGTTATCCATAATCGAGTCAGCCACTTGTGGATCCGAAATCGGAGCAGCGGGATGCACCCAATTGAATCTAACAATCTCATCGAAGTCGGTGAATGTTCCGTGCAGGTCCGGCGGATAGTTAAATCCACAGAAACCGGGGTCTGACCATGCAGCCCAAGCCTCATCGTTGAACCAGCGAACATCCGGCACCGAGATGAGCGGAAGAATATTGAATGTTTCATTAAGAATATAATCCCAATTCGGATTCTCGAAATCGTTCCTCGGTGTGTATGTCCATGTAGCAAGTCCTGAGCGGTCATAGTTATAGACAACTCCGCCTGCACCGGAATATACATGAGCAGCACGTCTCTGACCTCTGGTGTTCAGCCATGTGCTATAAGCATCACAAAGGTCTGGGATATGTCCATAGCAATCTTCCTCATGATACCAATAATAGAAGTCCGGTCCTGCAACGCCTCTGTAGTAGCCGTTCCATGGGTCCGGACGAGCGCTTGCGGGGAACCACGGAGTTTGAGGATCGTCACCGGCATAAATATCTACATCGATAACATCATAAGGCTCAAAGAAGTGACAATCATCAGGACCATCGCTGTCCCAATTCATAGTGAGAATAGCGCCTCTCTGCTCATTGTCGGGGTCAACTTCGAGTGTAACACGAAGTTTCCTGCCCTGACGTTGCCAGGTGGTGCAGCATGGGTCGGGATTCACGCAGTAAGCCATATAGTCATCGTAAATCTCGGTGAAACCGACGTCGGGTGGCGGTCCGGGCGGGAAGTGGTCGTCATCATGATAAATGAGAACGCTCTGACCGACAACAAGGTCGTTCACTATAATAAGGTCATTATTATTTATGCTGTCGCCGTCACAGTCCTCATCATCGACAGTAGTAATATGTAGGTCGACAGCGCCCATGTTGTTGATATGCTCATCGCACCATAGCGGACCGACATGGTCGGAGATGTCCTCGATATAGAACCTAATCTCGAACGGACACTGCACGAAATCGGTAACGACATAATGAGGCGGTGTCGGGTCAACATAGAATGAGAATCGAGCGACCTGACGGTCGATAGGTTCGTGTGTATCGGGGTCGAGCATATCCTCTGCCCAGTTCATACCGGGAACAAAGTGCGTGAACGGGAAATAGTCCTTGGGTGTTCCATCATACCAATAACCAGCAATTGCCTCGCCGTCCTGGCACCATGGACAAGGACCGAATCCAGCTGCATTGATAGTGCAATCGGTGTATGCATTATCGCAGGCATACACTGTAACGCATACTTCGTCACCGGGACGGAACTTGAGTGCGCTGAGGTCGGCGGTCGGATCGAACACTACACGAGTGCCCCACCAATCGTGGTCGTTATCATGGAATCTTATTTTTTCGATAACAAGGTTTCTATATAACCTGCCGATACCGGCAACATCCACATAATCGGAGACGGGGTCAACGGTGTTAGGCTCACTCATAGGATGACCTGTGAAATCACCGGGGTCGTCGTCGTTGATAATGAAGTTTCTGCCTTCAAAACCGTTATATGCAGGATGCCAACTGCCGTTGCAGCCGCGAACCTTGACATTCATTATGATAGAATCTGTGTGGACACCGGAGACACCGAAGTATCTCGGATTGAAATCAGCATCTATAAAGTCGCTGTATAGTGAAACATCATCGACACAATCGTAATCAATCATATCATAAATATCGACAGTGATGACCTGTAGTGTGTCGGATGTGGTCCAGTTCTTCGGAGGATAGTAGTTTTCCTCCGGTGCATACGGACCGCGAAGGTCGATTCTGAGGATACCCAATGTATCGGGATGATAGCCGAGAGTGTATTCCGCACAGTTAATATCCGGTTCGGGCATAACGGGAACATGATTTTGTTCCATTGTGCATGTTCCATAATTGGGGTCATTACCATTATAGTTGAATGGGAATGTTCCGGCTGCACCGCACCAACTGGCATCCGAACTGACATGAAGGTCGATAGAGTTCGGGTCGAGGTCGGTCGGCTTCATACAGCCCTGCCCAAAGTCGGGGTCATCGAAAAAGCGGGTGAATACGATATACATTTTATCGCCGGAATAAAGCAGGAAATCATCCGCATCGGGATTACCGACAATCGGTCCTATATTATATATGTTCTCAAAACTTATATATAATTCACCACCGGTGCCATCATCCCATTCATCGAAATATGCTCCGGGAGCCGATGCAATTTCGCTTGCACCTGTCGGTGTGCATACGCAAATATCGTAAGGGATGAGGTCTTCCTCGGTAACAGTAACAGTTCTAAGAACAGGGTTACAGGCGTAAAGCGGTGATTCCGAACCGGCGCCTAATGCCCAGATATAGAAGGTAATCTCGAAGTCTCTGAGATTGAAACCGGAGCCGCCTTCGCCATTGGCAAAGCGCAGTCCGTGGTTATCTACATCGTGAACCGTGTTATAATCGTCATAAATTGTGATATGAATAAGCGGAAGCGAATCGGCAAGCCAGGTGTATGGAACATTGGTAAGCTCGATTTGGTCTTCCCTGTTGTAATCTAAATCTGTGCATGGAATACCGAGTGATGAATAATCGAAATAAGCTCTGGTTTCATCATCGAGCCAATCCATACCTGAGGGCCAGGATACTCCATCGGGTGAGTTTGTCGGGCAATCGAGTTCCGCCATTGGACCGGAAAGGTCGATAATGAACTGCCAGTATTCTTCGGTAACATCTTCCTCACTGGGACTCAAGAAGTTCATGTGCTCAGCAAACAGTCCACCGCCGACATCACACTGCCAGTAATGATGGTGGCGGTTTCTGTTGAATGCCCTGATAGTAACCTGAACAATAGCGCCGTCGATGAAATCGGCAAGGTCGTCCTGACGACCGTTATTGCCCACTGCAATCCAGAATGAATCCAGACCACAAGTGTCATGAAGGTCGGCTACAACACCGATTTCCCAATCGCTCACGGTTACATCGGTCCAGTCGAGTTCGTAGCCGCTATAAGGGATATTCAAAGCACAACTACCTGTATCGTGGTCGTGGATACAAGATGGACCGGTGCCGATAGAAATAGCGCCGAGCCAACCGGTTCCAATGCCGCCATTGAATGTAATCGGAGATTCATAATCGGGACCACCATGGTCGGGATTACCATTAAATTCCGAGTATTCCATTGGATTCCAGAAGAATATAGAGTCGATACGGCATGGGAATCCGCCGCCGTTCATGTGTCTAATCTCGACTACAACAAAGTCGATACATGTTTGCTGGTCTTTGACCTTCCATGAAATCAACTGTGTCGAGTCAGCGGTATATACATAAAAATCATCATCATTAGTCATCGATGGGTCGGAATTCCATTCATGCGTTGTTAGCGGGTCAAAATCATAAGGAATTGTAACACCATCGATTTCCTGCAAATCGGAATGAGGTCCATTCGAGCCGATTCTGTTATCGGGATAAAGCTGATAAATATACGGAGGAATAGTATCTTGCCCGATAATTGGCTCGGAGCGCCACCAGCGCTGTGCCTCGGGATTGGAAGGAATCGAGTTGTCAGGCGTAACATCGACATGACCCAACGGAGCATCGGCGATGTGGTTTGCATCATCGTCGATAAAGCAATAGAAGTCATCGGGTCCTGTGAAACCGATAAAGAAAGTGTCTCGAACCGAAACACCCTCGATACCATCGATGTGAGGGTCAGCGCCTTCGCAGTCATGACAGCCTGTTGTCTGAAGGGCAATCCAAATTCTTCGGAACGGCAAATGTTCAGCTGGGTCGAGAGCCGCTGGAATTGTGATTGTGTTCTGGAAGAAAATCACGGTCTGCCATGCATAAAGGTTGTGGTTATCACCGGGGGCAACAGGATGGTTGGGAATATCCAATGCAGCCGCTCTGTCCCATTCATATATATTTACACCATCAAACATCATTGCATCGTCGAAATCCCAGATTTCCTGAGTCGGGAGACCCTGGTCAACCGTATAAATCCTCTGGGTTATACCGAGTTGCTCTACAATAGCATAAATATCGGTAACATCGAAAATGTCATTGAGACTAACATCGGTAACTCTCCATTCCTCGACATAGAACTGAAGTCCTGTGTAATAGTTCTTAGCCGAGTCCGGGTCGCCTGTAATGTATTCATTGCCGAACATTGCGAGAGCTTCATCGGGATGAATGGGTGCCAGGTCTTCGTTAGGGTCAAAGTCCTGTGTTCCCCAAACCGTTAGCTTCATCCCACAGAACTTAATGGGTGTAGTAGCTGAACGGAGGTCCATTCTAATCACGGCACGGTCGCCGCGAATCCTGATTAGGTCCTCATCAACAGTCGTTTCCCAATCGATTCCATCGAGACCATAAACCGGTGTTTCCTGAATAAACATGGTTGGATTGTCCATGAAACCATACCACTCGGTTATTCGGGGCGGTGTATAGCTGGTAATGGTCGTAAAGTTGGGGTAATACCAACTTGGTATTTGGGCATCACCAGTTGCGCCCGGGTATGGAGTCGGATGGTCTTCGACCAGGTTGAACACATTGAAATACTGCCAGTCACTTCCCGTTTGGGCAAACATTGCGCCAAACATAACAAGGAGACTGGCAAGCACAACAATCGTTGCTCCTTTGCCTTTCATACTCCTCTCCTTTGTGAAAAAGGTTATACTTTTCCCAAACAGACTCATCAATGAGCCAATTACATTTCTACTCACAACATACCTCCTGTTTCGGTTCTTTGTTTTCAATCCTCTTTTCGGTTCTTTTCTTTGTCGTCAAACACAAAATCAACATACGCCCCTTTCTTCATATGATAAGGAGCTTTTAAAGCTGAACAAAAGTCGCCAAACAAAGTATTTGGCAAAATAAAAAACTCTCCTCTAAAGTTGTCAAGGCATTTTTAAAAAATTTGCATCAAATCAGATTTATTTATCAAAGATAGCAATGCCAGCCGATAGTGTCAAGAGAAACTTTTAGTATCCTCAAAACCCTATCCACCATAACCTCGATTCAAAATCGAACCTTAATTCCCAAAAATCCTCCTTTTTTCCCTCCTTATGTTCAAAGTTATCCACCAACTCATATATCGCTTTTGCACCGAGTGCGAACTGCCCTGAAAAATTCCAGAAGTTCCAATCGAGTCCATCGCACCAGATTTTTATTTCACCCCCGGTTCTTTTCTCTATCACTCCCGATGGAAACGGTTCGCTCCAGTCAGGGTCATCCATCCAGGGTTCTGTCCAGAGGTCATCGATTCTTCCTTCTCCCTTGCGTAAATAATAACAGTTTATAGAGCCTCCATAAAATTTCCCGAAAAAAACAGTTTTCAAAGAAATTTTATCATAATCGTTTCCATGTTCCGCACCAAGCGGTTTATTTTCGAATAAGTATCTATTTATCTCACACGATTGATTGAATGTTCTGTTTGAAACCATTTCATATCTTATCGATGGCGAAACAAACATCGGTTCAGAAAGCGCCGCAAAGTCCGCTTGTGCGGCAAATCCCCATTGAGCAGGCTCTCTATCACCCGGCAATTCATCATCGACCTGGAAATCATCCAGAATTCCTTCCAATTTTAACCGGAGAGGTGAAAAAACACATTTCATATCCAGACTCCAAAGTGTGTTATCATTCCATCGATGATTAAGCTGCTCGCCATGCAAAGCATATAAAGGAAGCAAATAATAAAGTTCAATTTGTCTTCCTTCACCGCCAAAAATCACAAGCTCTGTAAAAGCAATCTCAAAATGTTTCCATTTTAGCTGTCCTCGATGTCCCGCCATATACCTATTATATATGACTTTGTTCTTGTATCCAAAATCACCGTATTCGACAAATTCATCGAGCTGTGCTATAAACCATATAAAACCGAGGTGCTCACCGAAATTAACACCTGCGAGAATCCGCTCGAAAGGTTTTTCGCCCGAAAGAGCCATTCCAAGTCCGCTACCATAGAAATCTCGCCCTATCTGAAAAAAAGCTCTCTCGCCAGACCATCTTGCATAAACCTGGTCGGATTTGCCGGCAACTCTTTCCCAGCGCATTCCATAATAATCCGGGTCGGAATAATATCCGCTATCGAGCCGATATGTACCAATCAATGACCACTTGTCGTATGTTCCTCCTATACCAAATCTCATTGCTCCAAAATCCTTATTTTTTTTATTGTCAGACCGGCTTCTTAACCAGATACCGGCAGTCCACAGCACAAAAGCATTATTTTCAATTGTAAAAGGCGAACAAAGTTTTCCCGTTCTTTTACACCAAAACGCATCGGGTTCGCTTTCAACAGCTTGCAGCATGATATCCGAAGTATAAGGTCTGTAGCCGTTTAAAATTCCTATTTTTCCTCTCAATTCCAACTCTTCAGCAAGTTGATTCAAGCGCCAATCGTTCGACATAGTGAAATTGGTACAAGCTGCCGGAATAGCCGTGAAAATTATAATTATTAAAACATATCTCATAGTAACATCACGAATTAAAACCTAAACCTTGATTTGATATTTAAAAACTCTTATCCTGATAAAACTATTTTTCAAGAAGTTTCCTCAGCATCTGAATTTGCCTTCTCAGTTCTGCATTTTCGACTTCAAGTTTCTCGATGTGTTCTTTCAAATCTTTTAAGTTCATTGCATCCGAGTCCGAAGAACCGGAACCAGCATTTCCAACTATTTCAGCGCCTAAATACGCTGTCAGTTCACCGAGAATACCACTCCACAGCGAAGCATCGAAACGCCATTCGCTTGCCGGATAATCATCCAAAAGCTTCTCAAAACTTATCCGGGCATCCTCATATTTGCCAAAATGAATCTCGAGATATCCCTTCTTATACAACGCACTGTCCGCATTTTTCCACTTGGGATATTTTTTCACCAATTCGCTGAAAGCGTAATGCGCTTCATTAAATCGATGTTCCTCGAGAGCAGCAATCCCGCGACTATATAAACCACCGGGGGATAACTCATCCAGTTTTCTCACCGATGCACATCCTATAAAAAGGATAATTACAGAAAAAAATGTCAAAAGAGCACAAGTATATTTTTTTTTCAAAGCTGACATCATTAAGTATTTAAATCACCATTTTCTTATTATCTTTCAATACCACTTCATAACCGCCGAAAGTATTACCACCGGAATCTTTAAGTGTCTTTTTGATTTTTGAAGCAATATTAGCAACCTGATCGGGGGTTACCGCAGCCCGTGATGGGTCCACATCGACAATCGATATTGTAATTCCAAAGAATGGGAAAAACCTCTTGACACCATGTCTATCCAGACCCGCTATCCCGTTTTTATTCCTATCTTCATCGGAATAAAAGTGCTGGGCTTTTTTTCTGACCTTGGAAACTGCATTTTCAGCAACAGGTCGCATCGTATATGGATTGCCCACAACTACAAAATCGTCGCCGCCAATATGCCCGAGAAAATCTCCGGGTGTTCCGAGATTTTTTATCCCTTCACGAAGAACCTTTGCCACCAGAAGAATAACCGAATCGCCTTTTGAAAAACCATAACGGTCATTATACGGTTTGAAATTGTCGATATCCACATAACCTATCGAGAACAACTTCTGACTTTTAATAGAATCGAGAATTGTGTGAATGATTTCATCATTACCGGGCAGTCCTGTAAGCGGATTAGCCGAGCGGTTCGATTTTACTCGACGCAAAATGCTCCGTATCCGCGCCGAAATCTCCCTGTAGTCTATCCGGTCTTTGATGAAATAATCATCGGCGCCTCCCTCGAATCCTTTAAGCTTGTAATCGAGACCATCCATACAGGTTAGCAGCACAACAGGTATTTGTGAGGTAATATAATCATTTTTTATTTTTCGACAGACCTCGAGCCCGCTCATTTGCGGCATATTAATATCGAGAAGAACGATGTCGGGTTCGATAGATTGAGCGAGGTCGAGTCCTTTAATCGGGTCATCGCAGGTGATAACTTCAAAATCGTTCGCACGAAGTCTTGCCTGTAAAACCTCGAGATTGTTCACTTCATCATCAATAATTAGTATCTTTTCCTGCATGTTCTACTCCATAAAAAACTGCTTCGTTTCCTTCCATAGCTTTTAAGGTCAACTATCGACTGCTTTTTCTACTAATCCAGCTAAATGCATCTTTTGGACATGATTTTAGACAATCTCCACATCCGATACAGTGCTTGCTTTTCACTACGAATGCGACATTAAAATCGATACCCATCGGGCACGCTTGCGCGCAAAGACCACAGTTATTGCAAACTTCCAGATTTTTGCCTATCGCATGAATCGAAATCGGCACAAAAAAGCTTGTCAAAGCTCCATAAGGACAGACATATCTGCAAAATCCCCGTTTCACTCGAATCGAAAGAATAAACCAGCATAGCAAAAACAGAACCGTAATAATCGGGACGGAAATTTTCCATGCCGCGCAAATCCAGAAAGCTGGACAGGCAATCGTGCATACAAGTGTTCCTCGAACAATTGTGCCAAGAACAAGAAATATAAGCACACCGATTGAGAATACTCTCATCCGCTCATTCAGCCAGTGAGGAATCCGTTTCGATGAGATATGCAATTTTATGCCAATATCGCCAATAAATTCAAAGAGCGTTCCGAGCGGACAGAACCATCCGCAAAAAATTCTGGGATAAAAGCAAGTCATTACAATTCCGGCAGCACCGATAATCATACCCCAGATAAAAAAGAATCCGACACCTGCTCTCAAAACCAGAATCGGTACCTCGACAATTGTCCATGGACAGATATTGTGTGCACCGGTAAATCCCAGAATAAGCCAGATAATAACAACCATCGCAGCAACAAATGCCAACTGCACGATTGATCGAAATATATTTTTAAAAAAGAACCTTCTTAAACTATATCGCTTCATGTTTTGGTAATTATAAGGATAAAAAAGGGTTTTGGCAAGCATTTATGTTTAACAACTATTAAATTGCGCCTAACTGCTTGTGACATAATGAGATATTTATTGCACTTTTTTGGGGGGAAATTTAAATATTTAGGTTTTGCAATAAAATTCTTGTGAATTTATCGAATTTTCTTATCATTCACGGTGTAATATATATTGCATTGTGAGTTGTGAGTTAAGAGTTGTAAATTGAAGCTTTAAACTTTGAACTAAAAAGGAGGCTTTGATGATCGCGTTAATTGGATTGCTTATTCTTCTTATCGTAGCTGCTGTTATTATCCTTGTTGTAGCGGTAGTAATTATCTACAACAAACTGGTACGACTTCGCAACGGCTGCGAGGGGGCTTGGAGTGATGTCGATGTGCAACTTCAACGCCGATATGACTTAATCCCGAACCTTGTTGAGACAGTCAAGGGCTATGCCGCTCACGAGAAAACCACTTTCGAGGAAGTTACAAAAGCTCGTCAGCAGGCAATAAACATTACCGGGGATGTCGCCGCAAAAGCTCAGGCGGAAAACTTCCTCACTCAAACACTTCGCTCGTTATTCGCACTCTCGGAAAACTATCCCGAACTTAAAGCCAATGAGAATTTTCTTTCACTTCAGTCGGAACTCGCGGAAATCGAGGAAAAAATCCAGCTTGCGCGAAGGTATTACAACGCTATCACACTCGAAAATAACAATGCAATCCAGGTTTTCCCATCGAACATAATCGCAAACTGGTTCCGTTTTTTACGCCGCGACTTTTTCGAACTCGAGGAACCCGAAGCGCGGCAGGCGCCAAAGGTCGAATTTTAAACCATATCTGTCGTGCAGAGTGCGGAGAATTGACCATTGACCATTGCCCCGCCACACCACACCAATATTTACCACAGAGCGCATAGAGAACACAGAGATTGCTCTGCTCCACACCCCCCGTAATCCGTAATCGGAAATCAATAATCCATCCCCGCTCATTACTACCGATTACGGATGACACGGATTGCACGGGAAGAATTGTAAGGGCGAGGCATTTCATAGATTAAATAGTATCCTTGAAGATACTTAAAGCTAGTGAATCACCAAAAGCAGACAATGAGTTTTAGTGAAATGCCTTGCTCCTACTGTGAAATCTGCATTCTTGATTATTTCCCTTCGGCGATGACGCCCTTCGCTTTCAGTTCGACAACGCGCTTCTTCTCGGCGCGAGCTATGAATACCAATGCAATAACGATAAAGCCCAGCGATAGCCAATCGGTTAAGCTCGGGAATTTCCCGCTGCAAATAATCCAGAACGCTAATGTTGCTGTCGTTCCCGCTACCAATGAGGTCAACCGGTTCACCAATCCCGCGAAAGTTGCGGTCCTGCCCTTATACATGAAGATGAATACAGAGAAGAACGAAACCGCTCCAAACGCTGTTCCCGCAAGAATCGCAAGGGGCCAGATACTCATCGGGTCGATAAACGCCTTGCGGAAAAAGAATATCTGCTCGGGGATTTGCGATACACTCCAGCCGAACAGCTTCGGCGAGTTGAACAGTATCAATACGGCGGTTATCATCAGAAATGCCGCAGAGAATTGCTCGAATGCATAAAAGCCCTTGTTGTCCTGTTTGACACCCTTTTTCCTCGTGTTCTTGAAATAATTCATCAGGTAGATTCTTATCGAATATGCGACGATGTAACTGCAGAAAATCACCATTGCCGCGGTGTTGTGCAGGAAATCGAAGCTGCCGCCGCCTGCTTTTGTCAGATGCACCGCAACAGCCAATATCGCAAATACGACACCGAGGTTTTCTTCCCAATAGACTTTCTTCTTCAGAATCCCCTGCCATATCTGCAAGGCATCAACGATGCGGCTGATTACGATTACGCTACCGCGCATCATCACCATCGCAACCATAACAGAAATCGGCAGCGAATACATCAGTGTCGTCGTCGGGATAACGACTGCGGTGCAGAATCCCGATGGAATGATATAGAAAAGCTCGACAGGGATTTTAAGTCCGATAAACGACACCAGATGGTTCGATTTGAGCCGATACCATTTGAATATTAGAACGACCGCCAGCGCTACGAAATTCCCGCCGGCAGTGCTATATACAAGAAACTCGAAACCGTTCATGCCGGGCAATCCCGCACCGGTGCCGATGAAATATTTCACCGTGAAACCGGTGATTACATAAAAGAAGAAATAGCCGAAGCATAGTTTCAGCAGGTTCTTCGTATTGCTTCCCTCCATATTGAACATAGTCGCTCCCCTTTGATATTGAATATTGACAATTGCTCCGCTCCGATTCAACCATCGATAACACAGAGAATTTCTTTTTTGACAGGATAAAGAATAACATCCTGTTCATTCTGTTATCCTGTCTAATTTTTTCTCTGTGTTCGCCGTGGTCTCTGTGGCTTCTCTTCGTCCTTTGCGGTTATTCTCCTTTAAATTCGATGTTGAATGCAATTGGATTTGTAAGATAATGCGGATATAATGTAAGGCAAATTCTTTCTAAAAAAAAAGGTGAATATGAAATTCACCGTTTATTATTTTATATTTGCTCAACTAAAGTTATGGATTACTATCTTGTCAGCGTGAACCACTTCACTTTCTAATCCGTATCGAGGTTGAAGATGGCGCGGTTTTTTTTATTGCATGGATAGGCATAGGCTCTTATTATTTTCGATAGTTGAATTCCACTTAGCTTTGTTTTATAATTTCGTCAAGAATATCTTTTAGGTATCCACTGGAAACAGCAATTTTTTTAAATATTCAAGCAAAATAGGGATATTGATAATTTCTTTGCTACAAGATTAACCTGCTTATTTCGCAAATTAAAGATTTATGCATTATGATAATTTAGCCACAAAATCCACAGAAAAACTGACTGTTTTCTTAACGATTATTTTAAAAATAGTGTTCCCTGTTTGTATTTCTCCATGTTCTCTGTAGCATTTCTTTGTTTCTCATATTCAGAAAGGATGATATCCTTGTCTATCTCATTTCAAAATTACAATAGTCCAGTTAACAACTTATTTTGCCTTGACACCACATTGGAAAGAAGTATTTTACATTTATGTTATGGTTTAAGAAAAAGAAACGCGGATTTGAACAACAACAACCTAAGGAAATCCCCGAGGGTTTGTGGGTCAAGTGCGACCAATGTGGTGAGATTATTTATAAAAGGCAGCTCGACCGCACTTTCTGGACATGCCCGCATTGCGGATTTCATTTCAAAGTAACAAGCGATTATTATATAAGAATCGTTCTCGATAAAGATAGTTTCGAGCTTTATGATGAAAACATTCATCCGACCGACCCATTAAGATTTAAAGACCGAAAGAAATATTCGGATAGAATTACCGCTGCGAAAAA
>Ga0272442_10000680_pt1 | contig 53540 bp, 46 predicted proteins | sample SSMForm2O_FD_200262 | JGI IMG/M metagenome (GOLD analysis project Ga0272442, IMG submission 200262) | Marine sediment archaeal communities from Little Sippewissett salt marsh, Falmouth, MA, United States - SSM-Form-2O | ecosystem: Environmental > Aquatic > Marine > Wetlands > Sediment ... | reverse complement strand
GCCGCGCGCCGTTCAGCAACATGTTCGAATCGCTCGTCCTCTTCGCCTGGACCATTGCCGTGGTGACCATCGTGGTCCAGGCAAAGGCAGGGCTGCCCATAATACTCCCGGCCGCGTCCTCCTTTGCGGCCGTCCTTGTGCTGGCCTACGCCAGCAGCATGGAACACAAGATCCATCCACTCATGCCCGCCCTGAAGAGCAACTGGCTGTCGGTACACGTCTCGACGTGCTTCCTGGGCTACGGCGGCTTCACTATCTCGTTCCTGGCGGCCGTCAGCTACCTCGTGGGAACGAGCCAGCGAGGCAGCATGCGAGAGGAAACACGGATCAAACTCGAGACCGTGGTGTTCGAGACAATTTCGTTCGGCTTCCTGTTCCTGACCATCGGCATCATCACCGGCTCCATCTGGGCGGATGCCGCGTGGGGCTCCTACTGGTCCTGGGACCCCAAGGAGACATGGTCCCTCATCACCTGGATCGTCTATGCGGGCTTCCTGCACTGCCGGCTCGTGAGCGGCTGGCGCGGCAAAGTCACCGCCTGGGTTTCGATCCTGGGATTTGCCTCGGTGCTCTTCACCTACTTCGGCGTCAGCCGCCTGCTGGCCGGCCTGCACAGCTACGCCTAGCCCTGGAGAGCTTCCTCGAGCATGGATTCCATCATGCGGCGCGCCGCGCGCGTACCCCGTCGCTCCAGCACACCGTGCACTTCCTCTCCGGCCATGCGCGTGAGGATATCCTTGCGCCGGCGGGCCGACAGCGGGGAGGACAACACCTTCGGACGTATCGCCTTCATCAGGGCCGCATGGTCCGCGAAGGTCCGGCCGATGTCCTCCTCCATCTTCTCCCGTACCCGCCTGCTCAGCGCCGGGCTGGCGCCGCCCGTGGAGACCGTGACGACGAGATCGCCCTTCCCCACAACGGCCGGAATGGTGAACGTGCACAGTTCGGGCCGGTCAACGACGTTTACGGGTATGCCCGCGTCCACCGCGTGCCGATGAACACGTCGGTTCACCTGGTCCGAATCAGTCGCGCTCACGACGAGGCACGCCCCCTTCGTGTCGCCCTTGCGATACCTGCGCCTGACACGGCGTATGCCCTTCATCCTGCTCAACGCCCGGCAGAAACCCGGACTCACCACCGTGACCTCGGCTCCGCACCGTACCAGGCTCGCGACTTTCCTGCGGGCTACCCCCCCGCCGCCGACCACGACGACCTTTCTGCCGCGCACGTCCAGGTTGATCGGAAAGTACCTCACTGCAGGTTCTCCATGACACGACCCGCGGCTTCCACCGTTCGCTCGATATCCTCGTCGGAATGCGCCGTGGAGACGAAACACGCCTCGAACTGCGACGGCGCGAAGTACATCCCCTCCTCCAGCATCCCGTGGAAGTACTTCCCGTACCTCTCCGTGTCGCACCTCTTCGCGGACGCATAGTCGGTCACGGCCCCGTCCGTAAAGAACAACGTCTGCATCGAGCCCACCCGGTTCCGCGCCACGGGTACGCCGGCCGCCGACGCCGCGGCGCCCAGCCCCTCGCCCAGCTTCGCCGCCTGCGCGTCGAGCTCTTCGTACGGCGGATCTTCCATCAGGCTCTTCAGGGTCGCCAGCCCCGCGGCCATGGCGACCGGGTTCCCGCTAAGTGTGCCGGCCTGGTATACGGGTCCCTCCGGGGCAAGGTACGCCATTATATCCGCGCGCCCCCCATAGCAGGCGGCCGGGAACCCGCCGCCCACGATTTTGCCCAGAACGGTCAGGTCCGGTGTGACTCCGTAGAGGCCCTGCGCTCCGTCGAGCCCCAACCGAAACCCGGTAATGACTTCATCGAACACGAGCAACGCGTCGTGCTTCCGCGTGATCTCCCTGATGAACGCCAGGAAGCCGTCCGCAGGCGGCACGACGCCCATGTTCCCCCCCACCGGCTCCAGGATAACACATGCAATCTCGTCCCCGCGCTGCCCGAATATCTCCTCCACGGCACCGGCATCGTTGTACGGCACAAGGATCGTTTTCTCGGTGAAACAGGCGGGAATGCCGGGAGTGCCGGGAATGGCGAAGGTCGCGACGCCCGACCCCGCCGCTGCGAGCAGGCTATCCACGTGACCGTGATAGCAGCCCTCGAACTTGACCACGGCATCACGCCCCGTGAAGCCGCGCGCGAGGCGTATCGCGCTCATGACGGCTTCCGTGCCCGAGTTCACCATGCGCACCTTGTCGATGCTCGGCACGCACTCGACTATCCGTTCGGCGATCAGGTTCTCCGTTTCGGTCGGCATGCCGAAACTGGTTCCGCGATCGCAGGCATCCTTCGCCGCGTCAAGCACGCCCGGACACGCATGCCCGAGGATCAGCGGGCCCCACGACATCACGTAGTCAACATACGTCCTGCCGTCCACGTCCTCGATCTTCGACCCGGAGCCGGTCCGTGCGAACACGGGCCCGCCCCCGACCGCCCCGAACGCGCGGACGGGACTGTTGACCCCGCCCGGCATCAACTGCCGCGCCCGCTTCCACAGCTCTACCGACTTCTCTTCAGCCATATCCGGTCCCCACCCAAAGAACCCAGAACCTACAACCCACAACCCTCTTCAGCAAAATATACCACACTCGACTTCTTGAACTCACGCTTCGAGAACAGCACTCGGTACGAGGCAATCCCGGTCTCCCGAGCCATGCGCTCGGCCACCGCGAGACACTCCTCCTCGCTCCGCCCGTGGATCATCGCGTAGACGTTGAAGTCCCAGCCGGGCATACGGGGGCGTTCGTAGCAATGCGTAATCTCCGGGCAGGCGGCGAGCTTCTTTCCCACCGTCTCCACCTCGCCGTCCGGAACGTTCCACGCCGACATTCCGTTCGCACGGAAGCCGGCCCGCCGATGGCGCAACACCGCGCCGAAACGGCGCAGGATACCGGCATCCCTGTACGCGTTGACACGGTCGATCGCGTCCGCCTCCTCCATTCCGAGCTCGGACGCGAGATCGGCGAACGGATCCAGGCTATCACCGAGATCGCCGCATAGACGCCGGATCAGTCTCCTGTCTATGGCATCAAGACTCATTACTCCCCAGCATTATTGTTGAGATTCCTCAGCTTCGCTCGGAATGACACAGAGCACTGCCGAACAACACTCTGTCATCTCGAGCGCAGTCGAGGGATCTTAAGAACCGAACCTGAAGTCCACCTTTATCTTGAACATTCTTGCCGCGGGTAGCGCACACACGGACTTAACGCCCGCGCATGAGCGCACGTCGGCCAGTATCTCTTCCGCGCGATCCGCTGACCGGGCGACCACCGTGAACCACAGGTTATACTCATCATCCCGCTCGTAGTTGTGAGTCACTTCGGGATAGGCGGACGCACGCGCGGCGGCGGCCTCCACATGCGCCGGGTCCACCCGGGCCGCGACCAGGCACCCGTCGTAGCCAAGCGTCTTCCCGTCGAAAACTCCGCCGATGCGCCGGATGATCCCATCCCGTCTGAGCTCCTGCACGGTGCGGTGCGCGGCTTCACGATCGCACCCGACCTTCGCGGCCAGGTCGCCGTACGGATCCACAGAAACCGGGAACGAGGCCTGGATCTCGTCCAGAACGTCTTTCTCCAGCTCCGTGAGTACGCGCTCGTTCAAATGACGTCCTCCTGCGATTCGGGCTCGTAAGGGCAATCGGGATCCTGCGCCATGAAGTCGCCCGTATCGGCAAAAGCGCGCGCCCGGCACCCGGCACACACGCGGCGGTACCGGCATGCTCCGCACTTGCCGCGCAGGCTCGATGGATCCCGCAGTGCCTTGAAAATGTCCGACCGGTGCCAGATATCGCCAAACGGCGTTTCCCTCACGTTTCCGACCACCAGCGGAAGATAGCCACACGGTTGAACGTCGCCCACACGCGAGACAAAGCATACGCCGGATCCGGCCAGGCAGCCGCGTGTCATGGCCTGCAGACCGTCCCGCGCCGCATCGAGCTTGATGCCCATCTCGCGCGATATTTCGCGCATGATCCTGTAGTACTGAGGCGCGCACGTCGCCTTGATGTGAAGCCGCTCGCGGAGTTCAATGGACTTGTCGAACAGCCATCGTAGCGTACTCTCCATCTGGTCGCTGCTCAGCCGCATCTCGTCGCCGATTTCGGCGCCGCAACCGACCGGCACCAATACGAACAGGTGGAAGGCGTCCGCGCCACGCTCGATCGCGAGGGCCAGGATATCCTCGATCTCGTCGAGGTTCTGACGGACCACGGTCACGTTGAGCTGCATCGACATGCCCGCGTGCTTCAGCGCGTCCCACCCGCGCAGAGCATCATCGAAGCTCCCGGCCAGCCCGCGGAAAGCATCGTGCGTGGCCGGGCAGGCACCGTCCACGCTCACGCTCACGCGCTTGATCCCGGCATCCGTCACCTTCTTCGCGGTCTCGTCATCGACCATCGTCCCGTTCGTCGCCATCGCGACCTGCGTGAAGAGCTTGCAGCACTCGCCGGCAATGTGGAAGAAGTCGCTCCTGACCAGCGGCTCTCCACCCGTAAGGACGAGAATGGGATCGCCCACCTCGCGGATGGCGCCCGCGACCTCGAGTATCTCCCCGGTGGTCAGCTCGCCCTCGGCAAAATCGTCCCGCGCCTCCGCGCGGCAGTGCCTGCACTTGAGGTTGCAGCGCGCGGTAAGCTCCCAGAACACCAGCCTCAATGCACTGTCCATCCGTGTTCCTCAGCCTGACCCACCCCGCCCTTCGGGCGCCCTCCCGGGAGGGCATCTCTCCTGCTCCCCTCATTCGGAGGGGTGGCTTGCCGAAGGCAAGACGGGGTGGGTTCCTGTCAGCCTTCCTTCAGCCATTCGGCCGCGTCGCGTGCCCAGTACGTAAGAACCAGATCGGCGCCCGCCCGCTTGATGGCCGTGAGCATCTCCAGCGCGGCTTGCTTCTCGTCGAGCCAGCCTTTCTCGGCCGCCGCCTTCACCATCGAGAACTCGCCGCTGACGTTGTAGGCCGCCACCGGCACGTCGGAGCCCGACTTCACGTCCCTGATGACGTCGAGATACGCCAGCGCCGGCTTGATCATTACTATATCCGCACCCTCGTCGAGGTCGAGGTTTACCTCCCGCATGGCCTCGTCGGCGTTCCGCACGTCCATCTGGTAGCCGCGGCGGTCGCCGAACCGCGGCGGCGATTCCGCGGCGTCCCGGAACGGACCGTAGAAGGCCGACGCGTACTTGGCGGAATAGGCCATGATGATAGTGTCCGCGAACCCGTCCGCGTCCAGGTTGTCACGGATAAGCCCGACACGGCCATCCATCATATCGCTCGGCGCCACGATGTGCGCGCCGGCGCGCGCGTGCGAGAGCGCCATCTTCGAGAGCAACTCCAGTGTTGCGTCGTTATCCACCGTCTCGCCGTTCAGCACGCCGCAATGACCGTGGTCGGTATATTCGCACAGGCAGACATCCGTGGTGACCACCAGGCCCGGAACCTCCTTGCGCAGCGCCCGCACCGCGGTCTGCACCACGCCGTCCTCCGTGTAGCCTTCCGATCCCATCGCGTCCTTCTTTGAAGGTATCCCGAACAGGATGACGGACTTCACGCCCGTCTCCAGCAGTCCCGCGCATTCCTCGCACAGCACGTCCACCGATAGCTGGTAGTTGCCGGGCATGGAGGAAATCTCGTTCCTGACGCCTTTGCCCGGCCGCACGAAATACGGCATGATGAAGTCGGCCGGATGCAGCCTCGTCTCGGCCATCATCTCCCGAAGGGCGGGCAGCCTGCGCAATCTCCGCATTCGAATGGATGGAAAGGTCATAGTTCTATCTCCTCGTCTGTCAGGTAACAGGCAGGCTCCTCTTCCCAGACGTCGCCGGTTACTGCCTCGGCCCGGACCCGGAAGTTCCCGTTACAGATGTCGAGCCACTTGCACCCGGAGCACCTTCCTTTCAGGTGCTCCTTCCTGTCACGCAGCTTCACCTGCAGTTCGTCGTCACCGGTCCATATCTCGCTGAACGGCCTCTCTCGCACGTTACCGAAACTGTAGTGGCGCCAGAACTGGTCGGGATGAACACTACCGTCCCAGCTGACACACCCAATGCCCACCCCGGAGCTGTTCCCCCCGTTCATCCTCAGCAGCGCCAACACATCCGGCGCGCGCTCGTTCCCCTCATCCAGCATCCGCAGGTAAATGTAAGGGCCATCGCTGTGGTTGTCCACCGTCAGTACCTCGACCACCCGTCCTTCCTCGTGCAATTCCCTCGTCCGGTCCATGATCAGCCGGACCGTGCCGCGTGTTTCGTCATGGCCCAGGTCTTCCTCCACGAGCTTCGTTCCCCGCCCCGCGTAGACCAGGTGGTAGAAACAGACCCGCGGAATACCCTCTTCGCGGATCAGATCGAATATGCCCGGGATGTCCTGCACGTTCCGCCTGCTCACCGTGAAACGCAACCCGACCCTTAGTCCGGCTTCCAGGCACGAGCGGATGCCCGCAAGCGCCATCCCGAAAGCGTCCCTGACGCCACGGAACCTGTCGTTCGTCTCCTGCAGACCGTCCAGGCTCACGCCGACATACGACAACCCAAAGTCACGGAGCCTCGCGGCGGTACCCGCGTCGATCAGCGTCCCGTTGGTGGACAGCACCGCACGCATGCCCCTCTCGCGGGCGCGCCGGATAAGCTCGAATATATCAGGTCGCATCAACGGTTCGCCACCCGAGAAGAGCAGCACGGGCACACCGTAGTCGCTCAGGTCGTCCACCAGGGCCATGCCCTCCTCGGTCGTCAACTCCCCCGCGTATTTCTCGTCCCTGGAGCGCGAATAGCAGTGGACACAGCGCAGGTTGCAGCGGCGGCCGACATTCCACACCACCACCGGTTTCTTGTCCTTCGAGAACTGGAGCAGGTGCGAAGGGAGCCGCGATGAATTGCGTCCGTACCGCAACGGATCGGACGCTTCAACGGTCCCGCAGTAAAGCTTCGATATCCCGATCACCGCTCCCCCGTCCTCAGCTCATCGACGAGCGCCGCAACGAGACCGGGTATCGTATGCTCCCGCGCCTCGATAGACACCTTCATCCCTTCGGACTCCGCTGCCTTGCTCGTCTCGGGCCCGATGCTGGCGTAAACCACGTTCTCCGGCGGCTCGCCAATCTCCCTGCGCACGAGCTCGGCGAAGTTCCGCGCGGTGGACGAGCTCGTGAACGTTACCACGTCAACTTCACCGTTCCGCAACGCGTCCAGGCTCTCTTCCGGCGGGTCGCCGGGCAGGTTGCGGTACGCAACTACCTCCGTTGTTTCGCCCCCTGCCCGCCGCAGGCGTTCCGGCAGATCCGGCGGAGCGATATCGGCACGCGGCAGAAGGAAGCGCTTGCCCTCTATCTCCCGTCGCGCCGCCAGCGCCTCGAAGATGCCGTTCGAGGTGAATGGGGACGGGAGGAGATCGGTGTTTATGCCCTGTTCCATGATGCAATCGGCCGTGGCCGACCCGATACAGCATACCTTGATCCCGCTCAGCGACCGGCTGTCCATGCCGCGCGCTGTCAACACGTCGAAGAAATTGGCAACGCCGTTGACGCTGGTGAAAATCAACCAGTCGAAATCCGCGAGTCGGTCGATTGCTTCGTAGAGACCGGACCAATCTTCCGGTGGTTCGATACGTATGGTCGGAAACTCAACGGCGAGCGCGCCCAGCGACAGGAGCCGATGCAGCAGCGCGCCTGCCTGCGTTCTCGACCGGGTAACCACTATCCTCTTGCCGAACAGCGGTCCCCGCTCGAACCACTTCAGGTCGGGCCGAAAACGCACCACGTCTCCCACGATAGTCACGGCGGGAGCGCTGATACCTGCTTCCTTCGCCAGTGCCGCGATATCGCCCAGCATTCCGGTAACGGTCTTCTGGACGGGCGTCGTCCCCCACTGGATCACCGCCGCGGGAGTATCCGCGCCGCGACCCTCTGCCTGTAGCCGCTTCGCGATCATGGGCAGGTTCCTGACACCCATGTAGAACACAAGCGTTCCCCGGTTCGCGGCCAGCGACGGCCAGTCGATGGAGCTCTCCTCCTTCGTTGGGTCCTCGTGCCCGGTCACGAAGGTCGCGACCGATGCACAGGTCCGGTCGGTGACCGGAATACCCGCGTATGCCGGCGCAGCGATCCCGGCGGTGATACCGGGCACGATTTCGTAGTCGATCCCCTCCGACCGCAGGCCTGCGGCCTCCTCCGAACCACGGCCGAACACGAACGGGTCTCCACCCTTCAGGCGGACCACCCTCCGTCCTTCCTTCGCCTTCTTGATCAACAACGCGACGATCTCGGGTTGTTCGAGGGTGCGGCATCCGGGCTGCTTGCCGACGTAGATCTTCTCGGCGGCCCCTGGCACGAGAGCCAGCAGTGCCGGGCTCGCGAGCCGGTCGTACAGGACCACATCCGCATTCTCAAGGCACTCCCTGCCCTTCACGGTAAGCAGTCCGGGATCGCCGGGCCCGGCGCCGACGATGCTCACTCTGACTTCCCAGCTCATATACGCTCGTCTCCCCTTTCGCCGGAAGCCGCGTCCCGGAGTATTTCGTCAGCGCCTTTATCGACCAGGTCCGCCGCGAGCTCCTCGCCGAGGCGCTTTGCCCCTTCGGCCGCCCCCGAGCGCTTACCTTCCACCGTTCGAGTACCGTCCAGCGATATCACGCGTCCGTTCAGCACCATGACCCCGTCCACAATTTCCGCGAGCGCGGCGACAGGGACCCGGCACCCGGCGCCAAGACCATGCATGAAAGCGCGCTCAGCGGCAACGCATGCGGTGGTCGTAGGACAGCCCACTCCGCCCACGAGTCCTTCCATACGCTCGTCACCCGCCCGAACCTGGACCGCGAGGGCGCCTTGACCCGGCGCCGGCAGCATCTCGCCGGGATCGAAGACGTGTGACGCCTCGCCGCCGCGCCCCAGCCGGTTCAAGCCGGCGGCCGCAACCACCGCGGCCTCCGGCGATCCCTCCCCGACCTTGCGCAGCCGGCTATCCACGTTCCCCCGCAGCGGGACCACCCGGCAATGGGGAAAGAGCTTCCGAAGCTGGGCCGCCCTGCGCAGGCTGCACGTCCCTATCGTCGATGCGGTCGCCGGGTCACACAGCCGCGCCCTGGATATACCAACGAGTGCGTCCCTGGGATCATCCCGCACCGGGATCGCGCCAATCCCCAGCCCGGCGGGGGATTCGACGGGAAGATCTTTCAGGCTGTGCACGGCGAGATCCACTTCGCCGTTCAGAAGCGCCTCCTCGATCTCACGCGTGAAGAAACCCTTTCCCGACGCCGCGCCCGGCCCCACTCTCCCGGCGTCGCCCGCGGTCTTGATCACGACCGGCTCAAACAGAACTCCCGGGTGCCGTTCACGGATCGCGTCGACCACCTGTTCCGTCTGGGCCCGAGCCAGTAGACTCGCGCGTGTGCCCACCCGTATCCTTTCATCAGCGCCCATCGTCGTCATCCCCCCCGCAGCGCGAGGGCCTCCGCCAACTTCTGCGTTTCTTCCCGGACCACGCGCCAGGCCGCCTCGACGGCGGCCTGCCGCCGCAGCAGCCCTTCCTCGGCCACGGTCCTGAGATCGTCGATATCGTAGAGGTGTACGTCCTGCAGCTCGCCGACTGACCGGTCTATGTCCCTCGGAACGGCGATATCGATCAGGAGCATCGGCCTGCCTCTGCGAACCTCCATCGCCTTACGGACAGTTCCCGCGTCTATGATGTGGTACGGGGCCTGCGTTGAGCTTATGACGATGTCGGCACGCGGCAGGTAATCGGGCAGCAGGTGGAGTGACACTGCCTCTCCGCCGTAGTGTTCGGCGAGACGCTTCGCTTTGTCTGCCGAGCGGTTCAGGACAAAGAGTTGTCCCGCATCTTTTTCCACCAGTGTCTTCAGCGCCTTCTCGCTTGTGTCCCCCGCCCCAACCACCATGACCGTGCGTGACGCCAGGCGTTCAAAGATCTTCTCGGCGCACGAGACCGCCACGGAGCTCACCGAGACACGGCCCCGGGATATGCCGGTTTCGGAGTGCACCCTCTTGCCTGCCGAAAGCACCCCCTGGAAGAGACCGTGCAGGAACTTGCGGTCCCTCTGCACCTCCACCGCCGTGCGATAGGCCTGCTTCACCTGGCCCAGGATCTCGGTCTCGCCCACAACCATCGAGTCCAGGCTGGCGGTAACGGCGATCAGGTGCTCCAGCGCATCGACCCCGGTTCTTTCGTAGAGATGGGCGGTGATCTCGTCCCCCCCGGAAAGGCCGACAACCGCCAGCAGGGCATCCACCAGCGCCTCCTTGCGGAGCTCGGGTGCCTCGGCCAGCGCATACACCTCGGTACGGTTGCAGGTGCAGAGAAGGGCGATTCCCGCCCCGGGCAGCCGGGCGCCCATGCGCCCCAGCATTTGCGGGATATCAGCGGGCGGGAACGTAACCTTCTCCCGCAACTCCAGCGGTGCTGTCCGGAAATTCATCCCTACCATTGCCAATTCCATGCCCCGCAGACTAGCACAGCAGAACAAGCCGTGTCATTGCAGGAAAACCGCATTTTTGCTATTGACATCCATGCACTAAAGGTATATCATACTAACATAATAGAGTTAGTAGTGTTTTATTGGAGTGACATTGAAATGAGAATATCATCCAAAACACATTATGCCATGAAGACGCTGGCGGATCTTGCGGTCCACCGCGAGAACGGCGTTTGCAGGATAGCGGATATAGCGCGCCGACAGGGCATCCCCGCCAAGTTCCTCGAGCAGATTCTGCTCGTGCTGAAAGGCGGTGGGATCGTTGCGAGCAAGCGCGGCATAAAGGGCGGCTACTACCTGGACGCCAGTCCATCGGAAGTGACCGTTGCCGATGTCGTTCGCCTCACCGGTGGGCAGCTCTCCCCTCCCGGCGCCACGGCGCCGCGCACGGACGAAACCGAAGCCGCACTGCAGGGGCTCTGGCAGGAATTGGCCGAACACATCGCCAAGGAACTGAATGCAACGACGCTGCAGGACGTTTGCGAAAAGATAGAAAGGTTGTCCGACGGCAAGGGAGCGGACTACGTCATATGAACCCCGCGTTCCCGGAAGGAGCCATGGCATGACTTTCACGCCTGAGCAGCTCGACCGCTACTCACGAAACATCATGTTGCCCGAGGTGGGAGAGCAAGGCCAGCGCACTCTCCTTGACGGCTCGGTCGTCATTGTCGGGGCTGGTGGCCTCGGATCGCCGGCCGCGCTGTATCTCGCCGGTGTCGGTGTCGGCACCATCGGCCTCGTGGACGATGATGTCGTCGCGCTGAACAACCTGCAGCGCCAGGTCGTCCACTCCACCGAAACCATAGGCACGGCAAAGGTCGCCTCGGCGGCACGGCGGCTCCACGGCCTCAACCCGGACATCGCTGTCCGTACCCACGAAGCCCGGCTCTCAGCCAGAAACGCCGCGGGCATCATCGGCGACTACGATTTCGTAATAGAAGCCACCGACAGTCTCGAATCCAAGTGCCTCGTGTCCGAAGCCTGCGTTTCGACCGGGAAGCCGCACTGTCACGGGGGCGTGGTCGGCCTCGAGGGACAGGCGCTCACGGTTCTTCCAGGGCGAACCGCGTGCTACCGCTGCGTATTCCCGGAGTTGCCGCCGCCGGGCGCCCTGCCCCGCGCATCCGAGACGGGCGTGCTCGGACCCGTTCCCGGTGTTATAGGCACTGTGCAGGCGGCCGAGGCCATCAAGTTCCTCCTCGGCATTGGCGAACTGCTGGAGAACAGGCTCTTGATCTATGACTCGCTCAGGACCCGGTTCCGTCACGTGGCCGTGAAGCCCGACACGGACTGCCCGCTGTGTAGCGGATGCCGGATCGCCGCCCAAACCAGCGACGAGCAGCGGTCTCGCCGCAGCAAGAAAGGACACGACCGATGAACTACTACGAAGACAACTCTCTATCGATCGGTAATACCCCGCTGGTGCAAATCCGGAAAATCGCAGGTGACAGGGCGTTGGTGCTGGGCAAGGTCGAGGGTCGGAACCCCTGCTACTCGGTGAAATGCAGGATAGGCGCGTCAATGGTCTGGGACGCCGAAGAACGCGGCGTGCTCAGGCCCGGGATGGAGATCATCGAGCCGACCAGCGGCAACACCGGCATTGCCCTCGCCTACGTCGGCGCCGCACGCGGCTACAAGGTCACCCTCACCATGCCCGACACCATGAGCATTGAGCGCAGAAAGGTACTCAAGGGCCTGGGCGCGGAAGTGGTGCTTACCGACGGCGCGAAGGGAATGCCGGGCGCGATTGCGAAAGCCGAGGAGCTTGTCGCGGCCGATCCCGGCCGTTACTTCATGCCCCAGCAGTTCAAGAACCCCGCAAATCCCGAGATACACATGAAGACGACCGGGCCCGAGATATGGGAAGCCACCGATGGCGGCATCGATGTCCTGGTCGCGGGTGTCGGAACCGGCGGAACTATCACCGGCATAACACGCTACCTCAAGGAAGAGAAAGGGAAGGACATCATCGCAACCGCCGTGGAACCGGAGAACAGCCCCGTCATGACACAGACACTTGCGGGCGAGGAGCTGAAGCCGGGGAAACACGCGATCCAGGGCATCGGGGCCGGGTTCATACCGGACATCCTGGACCTGTCGCTGGTCGACCGTGTCGAACAGGTGGCCAACGAGGAGGCCATGGAATTCGCGCAGCGTCTCGCGAAGGAGGAGGGCATCCTGTCCGGCATCTCGTGTGGCGCGGCGACCGCGGCTGCGGCGCGCATCGCGAAGGAGCCGGAGTTCGAGAACAAGACGATCGTGGTCATCCTGCCCGACTCCGGCGAGAGATACCTGTCGACAGTCCTGTTCGAGTAGGAGCGGAATACGGTTGTATACCGGCAACGCGCAGGAACTGGCGTTGAGCAGTGTCTCGGTGTACAGTTTTGGCGATGGACGTGACTCAGCGATGGCGGAGGTAGACGCGGCGTGATTGCGGAAACACGAACATGATCACGAAGCAGAAGCTTGAGCGGCTCTACCGTCAATACAACCGCAGAGAATACGTCTCACCCGACCCGCTCCAATTCCTCTACGACTACCCCAACATCCGTGACCGCGAGATCGTGGGCCTTATCGCCTCCTCCCTCGCCTACGGGCGGGTCGCGCAGATCCTGCGCAGCGTCGAATCAGTTCTCGCACCCATGGCCCCGTCCCCGCACGCGTTCCTCATGGATTCGCCGCCGCGCAGAATCAGGGCGAAGGTGTCCTTGTTCAAGCACCGGTTCACCGCCGGCGACGACCTCGCGTCACTCCTTCTCGGCATCAGGCGTCTTGTCGGCCGGCACGGCTCCCTGAACCGGGCCTTCCTGTCGGGCATGCGGAAATCGGGTACGAGCATCCTCCCGGCATTGAGGGAATTCGCCAACAGCCTGAGCTGCACCGACAATCACCTTGTCCCCTGTCCGTCCCGCGGCAGCGCGTGCAAACGGCTGAACCTCTACCTCCGCTGGATGGTCAGGAAGGACGCCGTGGACCCCGGCGGCTGGACCGGGATTCCAAAGCGCATGCTCATCGTTCCCCTCGACACCCATATGGCCAGAATCGGCCGGGAGCTCGGACTGACACGGCGCAAATCGCCCGACATGAAGATGGCCCTGGAAATCACCGAGTCATTCAGGAAATCCGCGCCGGGCGATCCGGTCAAGTACGACTTCGCCCTCACCCGCTTCGGCATCAGAAGCGACATGACAATGGCTGCGCTCCTGTCCCACGGTTCCGGGACTTGAGCAACTCACCGGCTCTCAGCGCACACGGTCTGGAATCCAGGCTTTCAATCTTCCACGTGATCGCTTCCATTTAGTCCTCTTGACCCCTTCCCCGCTACCTGGCTAACATCGAACCATGACCTAAACACAAGGAGGAACCATGAGAGATCGCAGGCACGAGGAACTGGAGCCGACATTCGACATGGATTCGCTGCTCAGCCTGATGCGGATCATCGCCACGGGGCTGGGCGTCATAACCATCGTGATCGGGCTATTCTACCTCACCCGCATTTTCGCGATGGTCTACGAAGGCCTGCACGCGCCGAACAGCTTCGAAATCGTGTTTGCCCGCTGGGCAGACGCGGTGGGCGGCCGAAGCATGGATCTCGTCATCAACGGCAACACCGTGCCCTGCGCCAACATACTGGCGATCGCGGTCCTGGGCGGCGGAATGCTCATGCTGTGCTGGATCACAATGGGCGTTATCTTCACCGGCGCAAAGATAGTCTCGTGGACGGCCGGGGATCGAGACTCTATCAGGCGGATCCTCACGCACGCCTTCGGCCCCACCATGAAGCCGGCGAACCAGGAAGGGAGTAAGTGAGCATGAATTGCGTTGTCATCTGCTGCGACACGTTCCGCGCCGACATGATCGGTCATCCCGTCGTCAAGACGCCGAACCTCGACTGCCTCGTCCGCGAAGGGATCAACTTTACCGGCGCGTTCGGCGAAGGGCTGCCCACCATCCAGGCGCGCCGCACGCTATTTACCGGCATCCGCTCGTTCCCATGGCGGTTCGAGATGGGGTCCCGCGGACTCAATCCGTGCATACCGGGCTGGCACCGCATCCCCGACGAGCAAACGACTCTCTCGGAGTTTCTCTTGGATAACGATGTGGTCACCGGGTTCGTCGCAGACACCTACCACATGTTCAAGCCCACCCAGAACTTCACGCGCGGCTTTGCTTCCTGGACCTTCATCCGGGGCCAGGAGCGCGACCCCATGCGCAGCGGCCCCAAATCCGCCGTTGACCCGACAAAGCACCTGCCGGACGGTGACTACCCGGAACACTGGCTGCAGGTGCTCACGCAGTACCTCCTGAACATGCTCGACAGACACACGGCGGAGGACTACTTGCCCGCGCGCGTGTTCCGGCGCGCGTCCGCGTGGCTCGAAGAGAACGTTGATAACGAACCATGGTTCCTCTGGGTCGACTCCTTCGCGCCCCACGAACGCTGGGATCCGCCAACCGAGTTCGCCGACGCCTACTACGTGGCGAGGAACAGCAAGGACTACATCCAGCCGCAGCTGATCAACGGCATGGAACCGTCCGAGGACGAGATCGAACGCACCAGGGCGCTGTACCACGGCTACGTGACCTTCGTCGACAAGTGGATCGGACGGTTCCTCGACAGGATGGCCGATCTCGACCTGCTGGACAGCACGGCGATCATCTTCACCAGCGATCACGGCACCGAGCTCTGGGACAAGGGACGGTTCGGCAAGGGTGCCGACAAGCTGCACCCTTACAATACCCGGCTCCCGCTGGTGGTCCGAATGCCCGGCGGAAAGGGCGGCGGAACCGTACGCGACGACTTCGCGCAACACCAGGATATCTTCCCGACCGTCTGCCGCATAATGGGAGTGGAGCCGGCGGACGAGCTGGAGTTGGACGGGCGCGACCTCTTCGACTCGTCGGCGGCCGCGCCTGGTAAGGTTATCTCGGCATGGGGCCCCAACGTCAGCATCCGCGACAAGCACTGGAACCTTCTGATGGACTCGACACTCGAGTCCGACGCCAAGAAGCTTTACGATCTCGAGCAGGATCCGACGGAGTCCACCGACGTTTCTCAGGAGCACCCCAATACGGTTTCCGAGCTCGTCGGCTTCATGGAGGACATGCTCGGCAAGCTGCCCTACGAAATCAGGCACCACGGCGACAGGCGCCAGGCGCCCCCGACAATCCGTCGTCTCTGGGCCCGTTAAGCTTCCGGATTCCGGACTTTCATGTTGAGACCCTTCGCCGCGGTATGTTATCATGGACTACATTTCTAAGCGTTTCCAGGCACCGGAGGGCTTCATATGCGTCGGCTCCTGCTGGTCGATGACAAGCAGACAATGGTCTCTTTCCTTTGCACCGTGCTCAAGCGGCACGGCTTCGAAGTGGTTGCGGCCTACAACGGCCAGCAGGCTATCGACGCTTTCCAGCCGGGCCGGTTCGACGTCGTCCTCTCGGACCTTCGCATGGAGCCGGTCAACGGCATCGAGCTGCTCAAGGCGCTCCGGGAAAAACAGGACGATGTGCTGTTCATCCTCATCACCGCCTATGGCGAAATCCACGCAGCCGTCGATGCCCTGAAACACGGGGTCTTTGACTGCCTCATAAAGCCCTTTGATGTCAGCGACCTGCTCACCACGATAAGAAGGGGGCTGGCATACCAGCAGGCCCTCAAGGGCGCGCTCGACCTGCGGATGCTCGTCGGATCCTACCAGTTGATGGGCGGCGTCGTGGCGGAGAGCGCATCGATGAAGCAGGTGTGCCAGGCTGCACAACGGCTCGGGCCCCTGGACGTGTCCATACTCATACGGGGCGAAAAGGGAACGGGCAAGGCCCTGGTGGCCCGAACCATTCACGACTACAGCATGCGCCGTGACCGGCCGTTCCTGGAGATCGACTGCGCGGTTCTGCATGAGACCCTGAGCAGGACGGACAAGACCGGCGCAAAGGCCGACAAGGAGTTCCTTTCGGACCTGCTGGGCGGCGGCACCCTCTTCCTGGACTCCGTCGAGGTCATGCCCCCCGACGTGCAGGAAGAGCTCCTGCGCGAGATCCGGCAACTCACACCGGTGGACACCGACCCCTCGCTGCTCCACGAAATGCCCCGAATCATCTCCTCGACCGCAGTCGAACTGGAAGACCTTGTCGACAACAAGAAATTCAACGCGAATCTCCACGGCGTAATCTCGGGCGCGTCGATCACGGTTCGGCCCCTGCGCGAGCGGAGGGAGGACATTCTTCCGCTCGTCTATCATATCGCCGGCCGCGGAACAGGCGCGACCGGTACGCTCCCCTCGCTGGACACCGAGGCATGCGTCGTGCTGGGCCGGTACACGTGGCCGGGGAACGTCGGAGAGCTGGAGAACTGCGTAGAAGAGGCCATGGGCAAGGCGCAGGACGGCAGGATCACGAGTTCCGCGCTGCCCGCCTCCATCACCGATGCCGTGGGCCCGGGATCGGAGAAGATTGACCTGAAGAAGGAATTCCTGCACGCTGCTTTCCTGAAGCAGTTCCTGAAGAGCGAACAGATGGGTGTTGCCCAGACCATCCACGAAAAGGCCGCGGCCTACAGGAAGAAGAAAAAGCGGGAGGAACGGGAAAGAACGAAGACGGAACAGGAGCGGAAGCAGCAGGAGAAAAAAGACTAGCAGTGCCCGACCTACTCTACAGCGACAAGGAGGGCGAGACGGCCTTCTATGAACTGATGCGATGGCGTGCAGGACAGTTCACTACCGAGCCCTGTGAGGGGTCACCTCCGCGCACCGTCCAGGCATCGCTCATGTCCCTACTGCTCGAAGGCACCAGGCTCGTGGACGAGGGGTAACGTGAAATTCTACTGCCCGGACTGTAACCAGAAGCTCGAAGCCGAAGAGGAAATGTTCGGCACGGTCATCGCCTGTCCCGTTTGCAGCGAGAACATCAAGGTCCCCTACCCGGAGCCCGACGAACCGGAAACGCCGGAGACGCCGGCATCCCCCGGCCCTCGACCGGCCACCGCCAGCGTCCTGGCGGCGGGATGGACTTGTTTCGGGCTCGGGGCTGCGGGGCTGCTATTCGCAGCCACGGCCGCGATTCCCCTGCCGGCGCCGCTTTTCCTCATAGCAAGCTGTGGGCTGGGCACATTCGCCATATACCGGAAGCGCAAGGTCCCGGGCTATGCCCTCGTTGTCTGCGCGATACTGCTCTTCCCGATGAGCATCGTGTTCGTGGCCCATGCCTTTGCGGCACGCGCCGAGGCCAGGTTCGGCGCCCCGTCCCCACGTGCCACGGTTCCCTCCCCGGAGCCCGCGGAGCCGCCCCCCGGGTCCGCGCAACCCGAAGTTGACGAGGACCCGGAGCGGCATGTGCCGGCGGCCAATGCACGGCGTATACTGGAACCGGCCGAGCTCCCTCCGCCGGGCAGCGCGGCGGAACCCGAAGCCGCGGCCGTGAAAGAGCCGGCAGAGACCGTCCCGGAACCGCCCGCGCCGCCGGAACGCAAGTTATCCCCAGCCGAGCGCAAGAAGATCTTTGCCCTGTTCATGGAAGCGGACGAACGCGCCACCCGCGAGGCGGCCAAGGCCAAAGTCGACACCGACCCCGAGAACGGCAAGGGCAAAGGGAAGGGTAAAAAGAGCCAGGTCCAACTCCAGAGAAAGCTCGCGGCGAAGTACAAGCGCGAGATCGAGCAGAGTTTCGGCCTCAGCGCCAGGCAAAGCCGCGAAATCCTGGCCGAAGGTATCGACGCCGACCTGGAAGAGCTCCCGGACTAGGCCTGAAATAGACGGCCTACTTCAGGTCATCGGGCATGATGGAGAGGATCGCGTCGACGAGCTTGTCGCCGATCTCCGGCTCGAACGGGCTGTTAAGCGAGCTGTAGGTGCCGGCGGCGGCGGATTCCTGCGTTACTATGCAGCCCTGCAGCTCCCCGTTCGCCAGGCTGACCGGAACGGCCCGCCCGCCCGTCGCCTCGCGGACCCGGTCGCCGTAGGCCTGGTACAACACACCCGGCATCCCGGCGATGCACTTGTCCGCCACCCGCATCACCTGGACATCCACCCGTCCGTAGGGCTTGAGCATTTCGTCAATGACGCCGGCATCGACCGACCGCACCATGTAGACCAATCCCTCGGTCTCGACAACGCCACGGAGCGCCGCGCGCACCTCGTGTTCGGCAGCGCCTTCTTGCTGCAGCCGCTCCAGCTCCGACTTCCGATCGCCCCAGATCAGCTGCGCATCCCAGAGCCCCGGCAGCGTTCGCCTGGTGGGAACCGCTGAAGTCCGGCTACCCGAAAGCACCGGCTCCGAGCCAAACTCATCCTGCCCCATCGCCTCGACAGCGGATATGATCGCTTCGCTGTACAGCCGCCCTACCCGCTCCGCTTCCTCAACCCCCGTACCGCCGGCCGCCAGCGGGGTAACCTGGTCACCCGACGGCGCCGTGAACTGCACGAGCAGGCAGTCATCGCCGAAGTGTTCCTTCAGCAGGCGACGGGTGTGGGCGGGATAGTCCGAGGACACCTGCATTGACTGTTCGTCCAGCACGCCGGGGCGCAGGTCGCAGACCGCCGCGATGCCAATGACTTTCTTGCTGTCGATGAGACGCACCACCAGGAGATCCGCCGACATTTCCGCCGGCGCGCCGGGACAGAGGTTGCCGCCCGCTATGCTCGCGGTGCACCGTGTCCACCCAACCTCGGACGGCATGGTCGTAGCCGCCGCCGCGCCCGCCGCCTCGACGCTCTCGAAAGCCACCTTCTCGACATAGGCCTCATCCGGCTTCGGCACACGGTAGTCGCCCATCCAACAGATCGGCCGCGCCATCGAGGGGCCGGAATGGTTGTTCGTGCAGGCAACGAACAGGTGTTGCTCGGTCATGCTGACCGCGGCCGAAACCCGCTGGCGTATCGATGCCGCCGTGGGCGTGTCCACCCAGAACAGATCCAGCGATACCAGTATGATTCCCGATGCACCGCTCCTCAGATGCAGCGCGGACGCCAACAACGGATCTGCGACGGTCTCTCCGGCCCGTTTGCAGTGCGGGTAGCCGAAGAGCTTCACACCCGCCTCCGGCGTGATTATCCGCGTCGCTATACCAGCTTTCACCCCCATGCCTACACCTCTCCTTTTATCACAGGCAAAACCGCGCCACATTATCACAATAGCCACGCCGTCTTCCACAAGAATCAGAGCCAGAACCGGATGGGTTTCGGACTGTCCCACACTGAATCCTCCCCCTTCCCCTCCCGGGAGCGCAGGCGACCCGGCTAATTTCCGGGCCTCCCGGAACGTCAATACACTAAGACGTGCCCCGGGCCGCTTGACATGGCTTGCTCAGGCCCTACAATACTCCTTTTCGTGGAGGATGGCGTGATGATGAAAACAAGCACCAGTCGTGTAATCTTGATCGCCTCAGTGGCGTTAATGGCTTCATGCCTGCCGGCCCTGGCCGATTTCTGTACGCAGTGCGGGGTCAAGCTACCGGATAATGCCAGGTTCTGTCCCAAATGTGGGGCCAAGGTCGTCGATATTCCCGGGGGGAGCTCCAGCCGGCCGCCGTCGCGGGTGGAGAGGCCGCCCCCGCGCCGCCGCGTCGTCGAGGCCCCGCCCCCACCCGCGGAAGAGGAGGATGATTCGCTGGCTACCATATCGATCCGCCAAACATACCCGACCAAACAGGATTCCCGCGGCCAGTGGCAAATCAGCCTCGACAAGATAGACATCAGGGAGCCCACCTTCGTTGCCATCAAGGAGCAGTTCGAGAAGCTCATGTGGGGCAAGTTGATCGAGGAGCACCACCAGGAGTACTTCTTCGAGAAGTTCCTGATCCTGGACCGCCGCGGCAAGCTGAACTTCGCCTACCAGGCCATCAGGGTATACGACAAGGGCGGCGCCAGGCGCATGCAGTCGAAGCCCGGCTCGGACGACACCGCCTACTGGCACAACGACGTGGATGACAAGGTCTACAGGCTCAAGATAGAGGACAAAACCATTAAAATCACTCTATCCGAGGGCGATTCCTGACCCGTCCGGCGGGTTTTCCTGTTAGTCCGGCCCGCCTGCATGTTAGCGGCTTAATCAATCTCAACTGCGACAAAAAACAAGATAGTTTGAGCACGACCAGATACGGTCAGCAGTGAAGGTGACAGGTCGAAGGTGCAGGTGCAGCGGAAGCCGGAGTCATTATTGAGAGCGTGAGAATACCTTACCTTCACTTGCGACTTGCACTTTCGACCGGGCCGGGCTCCGATTGGGTTGTGGGCCCGGCCCGCTTTGGTATACTACGGTGACAGCGCGTTCGTTGCCTGCCCGAATTGTGTCCGTTCCCGCCGCGCATCGCTGGACCGGACATCGCGCCAGATACTGAACGGTCAGGTTTCCAGGAATGAACAGATCGGAATTCGTTAGACTCAGCGTGGTTACCCTGGTCTGCCTGCTAATCATAGCGGGACTGATGGTCGGCAAGATAATCGTCACCAGGGCCCAGCAGCAGCTGGGCAGGATTGCCCGTATCGAGGAAACGCTCGCAGCGCAATCGTTCCGCCTCACGCCCCTTGCCACAAACCTTCCGCCCGGCACCGCGGCCATCCACTACCGGACCCCCACACCCAGGCACGGATCCGGGTTCTACCTGCGCCGCGAGTCCTCCGACGAGGCGCTCATCTTCCAGAATCTCGACGGTGAACCTCGAAGCAGGGCCGGCACGCTTACCGTTTACCGCGACGCTTTCATGCACGCGGGAACGGACGACGGCGTCGATACGCTGCATCGCCTCGACGGCTGGGAAATATTCGAGTTGCTGCCGCAGGGCGCCGAACGTTCCGTCCAAAAGACGACCTCGCACGAGGTGGAAGTCGTCGACGGCTTCATGCGCGAAGACCTGTTCGTGGACAACAAGTGGCGACGCGTGAGCGGCCTCTGGTTCCTCAACAAGCACGGAGGCGGAATGCCGACCACGGAGTACGAGATCTCGTCACCCAAGTTCCAGCGTGCCGTCAACCCGTTTTCCCTGCTCGGGCGCGCCTCCGACAAGCGCAGCGCCGTCGTCGAGTACAGGTTCCCCGGCGCACCGCCCCAGGAGTACCGCGTCGAGGCCCGTTTCTTCTTCCCCGACAATCCCGATTCACAGACCGGTCTCGACGAAATAGCAACGGCGGGGTTCCTGCTCGCGCAGGGGGAGCTTGACGGCGAGCAGGTCGGTTTCGGCTGGTGGAACAGTATGTCGCCCACGAACGGGACGTGGTTCCTCGGCCGGCGCAACGGCAACGGACGCTGGGAAGCAATCCGGACATGGCCGCCCCTGGCCCCGCCGCGCGGCAACTGGGCACGCGTGGGACTTGCGGTCAAGCACGGACACATCGTGGAAGTGAGCGTGGACGGGAAGGTCCTCGGCACACACACGCACAACCGCGTCGTGCGCGGCGGATTCCACGTCCATTCCGACAGGTTCGGGAACGAATGCCAGCTCGATGACGTCAAGGCAATCCCGCGCTACGCGGGTTCCAGCCGGCTGGGCGCCCCCGTGTTTGTCAAGAGCCGCAACTTCAGCGGTAAACGAGCGATGAACCAGCAGCGCGACCCCGTCCAGTTCGACCTCTGGGCGCGTGGACTCAACGCCTACCGTCTCTACTCGGAGCCGAACCGCGCTATAGACACCACCGCTCCGCGCATGTGCAGCAGGATGCCCATGTACGGCGATTTCACCTACCGTTCCCATCCCGACGCGTCGGACGGCAGGTACAGGTTCCTGGTCCTCTCCGGCCCCAGGCCGGAGGCGCCACTGGACGTGATCGCGAGCTCCACCTACGTCAAACGCGGCAACAGCTGGCTTCCCTACGGCAGGGACGCGGCCGCCTCCCCCGAATTCACGCTGGAATTCGGCCGCGAGGACACACGCCTGTTCCGCACGAGACACGGCAGGAAATACTATCTAGATCATCCCTACGCCGGGCCCGCCTACCTCATGATCGTGCCGCCCGGACGGGACATGCTCGAACCCCGGCGGCACCATCTCTACTCCTCGTCCCTGCGCCATGACCTGTTCGAGAGAGCGCCCTCCAACTGGTACTGGCACGACGGCAGCTTTGGCATGAACGTGCGATGGGCATGCCAGAAAGGCTGGAACTTCATGGGCGGCAAGTCACCCTACCTCGCCGCCATGTACAGCAAGTCGGCGTTCCGCGGCGACCAGGTCATAAGCGCGTTCCTGTCGCTGAGCGCCGTTCTTCCGGACAAGATGCAGTTCTATATCAGACGTGACTTCTGCATTTCATTCTGCAACGACGGTCGGAACCTCGACTCCGGGTACACGCTGATCTTCGGAACCGACATGAACAGCCGGACCATCCTGCTCAAGAGAGGCCGGATCCTCGCATCCAACTCGGACCCCGAGTTCCTCTTCCCTCCCGGCGAGCATCACCACGCCGTCCACTGGCTGTGGTGGAACTTCGTCTGCGAGAAAGCGGGCGAGAGATTGATAATCAAGCTGAACGACCGCGTCATCTTCGACGTGGCCGACCCGGATCCGATAGACGGAGGACACCTTGCCTTCTGGACCGTAAACAACGGCTTCACCGTGGCCAGGGTCACTATCTCCGCGCAGGAACGCGAGGAGCATCCGGAGTGCTCATGGCGCCTGCCGTCACGCGGCAGGTCGCCCTGGAAGGCGCTTCGCCCGGAATCCGTCGTGCTCGAACCGTCCGGACTTCTCACCCGCGTAACAAACGCCGGCTGCGGCGGCCCCCTCGCCGTGCGCATATACTCCCATGTTGACCTGTCCAGGACACCGGTCCTCGAGCTTCCACTGGAACTTCCGTCGGACACCCGGGTCAACCTGCACCTGGAGGTTGCGGGAAGGCCGTACATCTTGAAGATAAACGCGCCCGTCACATGGATGCCGTTCCCCCTTGTCCCCGGCCCGCACAGGAACGGTGGATTCACCCGGGACATGCTCGGCCGGCACCAGGTGGAGAGCATGCTTCTCGGCCAAGCGTCCCCGGCAAACGGGGTGTTACGGGTGAACATGGCCGAGCTTCTGAGAAGAAAGGGGCAAGCCGTGCCGGGCCGCGGTGTGATCGTCATGACCATCGGCAACAGCAGCAACAAGGGATACCTGATGGCGGGCTTCGGCGGCAACCACGCGGGCGCGACCTACACGGTGGGCAAGCCCTCCTGGCTTAAGGACGAACGACGATGAGCCGCAACCTGCTCATCCTCCTGCTGGGACTGGCCGTTACGGCCGCTATCGTGCTCGGGGCGCTGGCGTGGCGGCATTTTGCCGGTCCGGCGTATTCAGGGCCCGCGATCGTCGAACTCGGCCCCGACCCGGACGCGGCGTACCGTGTCATCGAAGCCGAGTCGCCGATCCGCCCGTCTTCCGGCGCCATGAGTATCGTAGCGGCCAACGATTCCTCCGGAAATCAGGCCATGGCCGTGCCGGCCGAAACGGAAAAGGACGGCGGCAAGGCCGACTACGGCGTGGAGGGTCTCGAGCCGGGCCGGTACCGCCTGTGGATCAGGGCCTTCTGGCAGGACGGGTGCGGCAACTCAGTCGGCTGCGCGGCCGGCAACAAGCAGATCGTTTTCACCGACGGCATATTCGACAAGTGGCACTGGCTCACGGTACCAAAGCAGTTCGACCATACGGGGGGGGATTTTACCTTCAGCCTCGTCAGGCGGGAGGACGGGATCATGGTCGACCAAATTCTGCTAACCTCGGATGCCGGCTTCATTCCACACGGCATCGTACCCGGGAAATAAGGCGCCGGTACGAAAACTTCTTTTTTCTGCAACATTTGACTCCTGCCATGCGTCTAGTGTATAAGAAGGCAGGGCGGTGAGGTATGCGTGGTTGACAACACACGGCTCTGCGAAAGAATGGAACAGCTGACCGGCGAGGTCTTCAGGATGCTCGCCTCGGAGAACTACCGCAGCCGGTCAGCCGGCCTGCCGGAAGGGTTCTCCCGCCCTCGGATCCCGTGGGCACGCCGGGAGACTCTATTCCGCCTGACCGTGTACAGCCTCATCGCCGCCCAGCGCGAAATGCTCGGGATATCCAAGAAGCTCGCCGAGTCGCTCGATACTACCCGCATCCGGGATATCGAAGAGTACGTTTACGATCTGTCTTCCAGCAGGAACCGCTGTCGAAGGACCGGCATCGGTTTCGAAGCTTTCCTCCCGATGCTCCGCACCCCGGTCAATGGCTGATCCCCAGGTCCCTCAGCTGTCGTCGCGCGCCGTCCGCGCCCTTGACGCGATGGGCGTCCATCCCAACAGACAGCGCCGCGTCCACGTTCACCTGCTTGTCATCGAGATAGACAATGGCGCCGGCGGGGTACCCGGCAGATTCGATAACCATCATGAAAGCCTCAATGGCCGGCTTCATCACCCCCGTCTCGTGTGACACGAACACGTACTCGAAAAAGCGGCCCATCTCCATGTCGTCCCGGATCCGCATCCAATGCAGCGCGTTCGTGTTCGATAGCACGCCCAGCGAGAACGTGCCCGACAACTCGTCCAGCAGCTCCGCCGCGCCGGGGTAGGCGCAGGGCACCCACTCCATGAATTCCCGGATGAAAGTCTGCGGCCCGACAGGTAGCTTGAATTCATCGACCACCGCGCGCGCGAACTCGTCGGCGCCCGTACGGCCGCTCTCGAAATCATGCACGTGCGGACAAGTAAGCCATTCCCGCCAGAGCTCCTCCTCCGTGAACCGACCACCCGTCCACTCCATCATCAGGTCCACGCCCCCGAGCTTGACGAGCACCCCGCCCAGGTCGAAAAGCAGCAGTTGTTCCCCCCTTTCCATGGCGAGTCACGGTAGGCGTTTGCCCCGGCGCGGTCAAGGGCCCGTGTATCTATTTTCAACTTGAGGCTGGAAAAGCAACGCCGACTGTGCAAGAATTCCAGCCATAGAAGGGGAAGACATGACCGAGGCCGTATTCAACTGCCCACACTGCGGGAAGAGCTTCGATGTGCAGGAAGACAAGCGAGGCCAAACCGTTCAGTGCCCACACTGCAAGCAGCACACCACGGCCCCGGCGCCCCCCGCCCAGGAAGAGAACGCCAGCTCCGTCATTTGGGAGGCTATCCACGGAAAACGCGAGAAGAAAATACTCCTCGCCGATGACGACGAGGGTATCCGGCGCATATTCAGGCGTATCCTGAACCAAGGCGTTCCCAGCGCGCGTGTTGACGAGGCTTCCAACGGGCAGGAGGCCCTCGAAGCCTACCGCAAGGAACGCTACAACATCATTATCATGGACCTCCGCATGCCCGTCATGGACGGCCAGGAGTCATTTCTCCGCATAAAGGAGTACTGCGAAGGCGAGAAGATAGATATGCCCTCGGTGATATTCTGCACCGGCTACAGCCCCCCCGGCTCGGTCCAGAAGATCGTCGCCGACGACCCCTCCCACGCACTGCTCCTCAAACCCACCACCGACATCTGCATCCTCAACGCAGTCGAGCAGAGGCTCTGAGAAACATGCCTCGGCCGAACTTCGTCTTCATCATGACGGACACCCAGGGCGCAAACGTGCTCGGGTGCCACAATATCCCCGAGCTGCAAACACCAAACCTCGACCGCCTCGCCGCGGAAGGCGTCCGCTTCGATCACGCCTACACCACCTGCCCCCTCTGCACGCCCGCGCGCGGCGGCATATTCACCGGCCTGACGCCAAGCGTCAACGGCGCGCACACCAACAACCTGGCGCCCGGCGCCAACATCCGTCACATGGGCCACCGCTTCGAGGCCGAAGGCTACCACACCGCCTACATCGGCAAATGGCATCTCGACGGGCTCGACTACTTCGACTCCGGCATATGCCCCTCCGGCTGGGACAACCGCTACTGGTACGACGGCCGCCGCTACCTGGACGAGCTGAGTGACGCAGAGAAGCGCCTCTGGCGGCAGGGCCTGCGCACGGTCGATGACCTGCGGCAACACGGCATCACGCCTGCATTCACGTGGGCACACCGGCTCTCGGACCGCGCCATCGACTTCCTGGAAAACCGCGACCCGGACAAGCCGTTCCTGCTTGTGTGCAGCTACGACGAGCCGCACGGACCGTCCACGTGCCCCGCGGAATACATCGAACGCTTTGACAACTTCCTGTTCCCCGTCGGACCCGCTGCCGGCGACGAGCTGGCCGACAAGCCGGCACACCACTCCGAGTGGGCCGAGACATGCAACACGTCGGGCAATACCTCCACGCGGCGGCCACGCTACTTCGGGTGCAACAGTTTCGTGGACCACGAGATAGGACGCGTTATCGACGGCGTCGCCGACCACGCCCCGGAAAACACGTGGATCATATTCACGTCCGACCACGGCGACATGCTCGGAGCACACCGCATCACGGGCAAGGGCCCGGCCATGTACAACGAAATCACGCGGATACCGTTCATCATCCGCCCGCCGTCACATGCATGCGAAGGCGTGGTGTCGGAGCCCGTCGGTCACCTGGACCTTCTACCGACTATGCTGGAAGCGGCGGGCCTGGAGACACCGCCGATCCTGCACGGAACCAGCCTGTGTCCCGTGCTCGACGGCGCCCGGCCGGCATCGTGGCTCGCGGGCCGGTCGATCCCGATCGAGTTCACTCGTTTCTCCATTAACCACGACGGCTGGGGCGGCTATCAACCCATCCGTTGCATCGTAATGGACGACTGGAAATTCGCGGTCAACCTGCTGGACACCGACGAGATGTACAATCTCGCCGACGATCCGGCCGAGCTCACCAACCTAGTCGATAGCCCCGACCACACCGATACACGCCTGAGGCTCCACGACGCGCTGCTCGCCGAGATGGACCGCGTGCGTGACCCGTTCCGCGGCCCCGCGTGGGAGCGCAGGCCGTGGCGGGAGGACCCGAAACAGCGATGGAGCGGCGGCTACCGGCACCGGCCGGATGACGGCTTCATGCCGACGACCCTGGTCTACAACACCGGCCGGCCGCCCGCCAGCTGGGTGGAGCCCTAGCCGTGCCCGGCCCCCTGTACATAGTCAACCCGGCGGCCTTCGGCGGACGTGGCGGAGAGGCCTGGCAACGCTTCCGCGACCGGAATCCCGACCTCCCGGGCAACGACGAGATCTTCACGACCGTCCCCGGCCAGGCCCGCGAAGTGGCCTCGTCGGCGAGGGACCGCGATACCCTCGTCGCCGTGGGTGGCGACGGAACGGTTGGCGAAGTCCTGTGCGGCATCATGGACCATCCCGAGCCGCGCCCCATGCTCTCCGTCATTCCCGCGGGAACGGGAAACGATATCGCGCGCGTCGCGGGCATCCGGTCGATAGACGATGCCGCCTCGGCCCTGCGTCACGGCTCCCCACGGAAATTCGATCTCTTCCGCGTGCACTGCATGTCGGGGGCGGAGCCCGTGCAAAGGTATGCCTGCCTCGCAAGCTACGTGGGATTCTCCGTCGTTTCATCGAGAACACTCAAGCCTTGGATGAAACGGTTGCTCGGAGCGAAGAAAGCCTACTACCTCGCCACCATTCTCGGGATCATGAGATACCGCCTCCCCAACATGACGCTGCGCTGTGGCAATCACCAATACGAGGGCAAAGCCTGGATGATAATCGTCGGCAACGTTGACCGGATAGGGGGCGACAGCATGTGTGTTGCACCCGGCGCCTCGCCTGACGACGGCGTTCTGAACGTCTCGGTCATCAGATCCATGTCGAAGCCCGCGATTCTTCGCAAGCTCCCGGGGCTTGCTACCGGCGCCTACGTTAACGAACCCGAGGTCTCGTATTTCCCTGGGGAGACAATAGAAGTCACGAGCGATCCGCCGGCAAGCGTGGAGGTAGACGGTGACGTCTGTGGCACCACGCCCGTTACCTACACGGTCTGCCCCGGCGCAATGGAAATACTCACACCACGAAAAGGAGGACAGCAATGAAGAGACGTGAATTCATCAGAACATCGGCGGCAGGCGCACTGGGCGTGGCTGTGCTGGCGGCAGCCGGATGCAGTACATCCCGCGTAGGCCCGACAGCAAAGGACAAGGCCAAGGGCCAACCATGGCGCTGCCAGAAGTGCGGTTACCTGATGAGGTCCGATGAAGACCTGTCCAACACCCGGTGCCCCAGGTGCTGGAGCAAGTCGATCCGCCGCATCACGGACAAGCAGATGGATGAGTACCTCGCGAAGGAACAGCAAACGGTTGACGAAACGATAACCGCCGAATAGGAGCCACCAGCACGATCCCGACCGTGTATCGGTACTCTTCGCTACGTCACGATCAGGCGGCGGGCGTTCTCGATAAAGAGCACGCTCGACTTCGCACCGGCGATCCGGTTGGCCAGCTTCCAGGCATCCGGCAGGCTCGTGGCCGTGATGACGTACGTGCCCTGCAGCTGTCGCGCTATCTTCGGTGACGTGACCAGCACGACCCGGGCGTTCTTCTCGACTATCGGCTTGGCCAGGATGTTGGCACCGTGCGCGCCGAGGTTGAACTGTTTCCTGTCACGCACGTCGCGGGTCACTTCCAGCGGCGTCTTTGTCTTGAGCCAGCGAATGAATGTCTCCTCCGCGCCCAGTCCGCCCGGGCACTCCGCGCACAGGACAATCACCCCGTTGCGCTTCACCGTGTGGATGGCGGGTATGATTGCTTTCTTGCCCTGCACCAGGTCGCAGTCGTATGGCGCGCCACCGGCCGTGGATACGACGATATCCGCCTCCAGCCGCTTGACTCCGTATATGGATGCGGACCGCGAGCACGCCTTCTCATGGGCCTTCACGGCGTGTCCCGCGACAACGCCGGCTACTTCGTCATTCGGTCCGCTTATTTCGTAGACAATGAAGTCCAGCGGAAGCTTTCGGGCGAACTCGGCGGCATCATCACTCACGGGATTCCCCTTCAGTCGCCCGATTTCAGTGTCCGGGTGCGTCAGGTAGAAATGGTTGTTGTCAACCGACTCGTGGTGCGCCAGCCCCGGCATCAATAGTTTCCTGCCGCCGGAGTATCCCGCCAGGTACGACGGTTCGATTATGCCCGCGCCGATGATCACGTCGTGCCGGAACACCTCCCTGCTAACGCGGATCGCCGTTCCGCGGCGAGTCTTGCCCCTGGTCACCATCCCGCGGCTGTCGAACGGATCGTGCTGGAGGATCCGGGCCCGCCGCAGGATGTCCCGGCCGAGATGCGAACGAAGCTCCGCAGCCGTCATCTGGCGGTGACACCCCGTCGCTATGATGACAGTCGGCGCCACTCCCTGCCGCTCGCACAGATCGATCACCGGCAGGATCAGCGATTTGGGCGACGGCCTGGTGTGGTCAACCGTGATGATGAGCGCCGTCTTGTTCCCTTCCAGCATCTTCGCCAGCGGCGGCGTGCCGGTCGGCCTGCGCAACGCCCTCTTCACGGCCGCACTCACATCGGCCACCGGCTTCACCTTCTTCGGGGCAAGCACGCCTTTGACGCGTTTCTTGTCGACCTCTACAGAGAGCGTCTTCTTCCCATATCTCACAGAGTACTTCATCCCACCTCCATCAGTCCCTGATAACACCAACCTTCTCGGCCCATTCGAGGAACTTCGCTTCCAGCTCCTTTACCTTCCCCGGTTCTTTCTCCACCAAGTCGTTGAGTTCCGTCCTGTCGGACTCCAGATCGTATAGCTCCCACGGCTGCCCCTTTTCGAGAACGAGCTTCCACTTACCCGCAATAACGGCCTCGTTCCTGCAGTGCTCCCAGTACAGGATGTCGTGTGGCTCTCTTTCTTTGCCATCGAAGACGGGCACCAGGCTTCTGCCCTCGATAGGCGTTATGGCTCTTCCCTGGTACTCCGCGGGGTAAGTCGCGCCGGCCGCGTCGCAACAGGTTGCCATGACGTCGACGATATGACCGGGCTGGTGCGTGATGTTCCCCGGCACCGTCGTGTGTCCCGGCCAGTGCACGATCAAGGGCGTAGCGATGCCGCCTTCGTGTACCCAGTGCTTGTGCTTGCGAAACGGCGTGTTGCTTGCGTTCGACCAGCTCAGGCCGTAGCTCTGGTAGGAATCCACGCCACCCAGCTCGCCCCCGTTGCCATTGTCCCTGTCGAACCCGAGCGGCCCGCCCTCGTGGCACGCGCCGTTATCCGAGAGGAACATGATAAGCGTGTTCTCAAGCTCACCCTTCTCCTTCAGCGCGGATACCACCCGTCCGACGCCCTGGTCCATCCGGTCAACCTGCGCCGCATAGATCTCCATCTTCCGGGCCATCAGGGCCTTCGTATCGCCGTCCAGCTCATCCCAATCGGCCGCATCGGCATCACGCGGAGAGAGAGCCCAATCCTCTTTGATCAGCCCGAGCTCCAACAGCCTCTCGTAGCGCGCCTTCCGCAGCGCGTCCCAGCCTTCGCCGTACTTGCCCTTGTGGCGCTCGATGTCCTCCGGCCGGGCATGCAGGGGCCAGTGCGGCGCGTTGTACGCGAGGTACAGGAAGAAAGGCTGATCCGTGTCGCCGTGTTCCCGGATGCACTTCACCGCGTGGTCCGTGAAGGCATCCGTGGAATACCAGTCGCCGGGCTCCGGCACATATTCCTTGTCGTTGTCGGCAAAATGCCGGACAACGCCTTCCCGCTTGGGCTTCCGGATATCCCAGTAGTTCATGGCCCCGCTGATCAGGCCGTAGTGACGGCTGAAGCCACGGTCCACCGGCCAGTTCGGCCGTTCCTCCCCGACGTGCCACTTGCCCGACATGTAGGTGGCGTAGCCCGCCGACCCGAGAACCTCAGCGATCGTCACGCACTTGTCATTGATATACCCCTGATATGGTCCGGGACCGTTCCCGCTCACCATCCTGCCCACTCCGGCCTGGTGCGGATACAGCCCCGTCAGGAGGCTCGCCCGGGTGGGACAGCATCGGGCCGCGTTGTAGAACATCGAGAAACGAAGCCCGTTCTCCGCCAGCCCGTCCAGGTTCGGGGTCGAGATCTCGCTCCCGTAACATCCCAGGTCGGAGTACCCCATATCGTCCACCATGATCAGCAGGATATTCGGCCGCTGCGCACCGTTCTTCTCATCAGGCATGCTTTCCTCCTTCAAACCAAACTATGCTCCAAACCCCACCACTTGCAAGCCCCTTCAGTGACAAGATTTCGGGTGCCGCAGTTCAAGAGAACATGGGTCCGAGCGACCTTGACACGCGACACCCAACACGCGACACTCTCCCACCTATGACCGACAGATCGAAAACACCGAGTATCATCATCATGTACGCCGATGATCTCGGGTTCGGGGACATCGGCTGCTACGGCGCCACCGATATCCCCACGCCGAACCTGGACCGGCTCGCGGCGAACGGACTGCGTTTCACCAACGGGTACGCGACCGCCGCGACCTGCACGCCTTCCCGCTACAGCCTACTTACCGGATCCTACCCGTGGCGCAACGAGCGCGCGAGAATCCTCACCGGTGACGCGCCGGCGCTCATCCCGCCCGACACGCCCACGCTGCCGTCAATCCTCCGGGAGGCCGGCTACAGGACCGGCGTGGTCGGCAAGTGGCACATCGGTATCGGAAACGGCAACCCGGACTGGAACGATGACATCCCATCCACCCCGCTCGACGCGGGTTTCGACCAGTCATTCATCATGGCCGCCACGAATGATCGTGTTCCCTGCGTCTACGTCGATGGCCGCAACGTATTGAACCTGGACCCGGCCGACCCTATCGAAGTCTCGTACGGGAAGGAGAACCCGTTCCCCGAGCTTCCCACCGGCCGCGACAATCCGGAGCTGTTGGAGATGAAGCACAGTCACGGTCACGACTGCACCATAATCAACGGGGTCGGCCGCATAGGCTACATGCGCGGCGGCAAAGCGGCTATCTGGAATGATGAACAGATGGCGGACGACTTCGTTAACCGCGCGGTTTCCTTCGTCACCGAACACAAGGACAGACCGTTCTTCCTCTACCACGCGCTCCACCAACCCCACGTCCCGCGCATTCCCGGTCCGCGTTTCGCGGGGAAGACCGGGCTGGGACGCCGCGGCGACGTGATAGCCGAGCTGGACTGGTGCGTCGGCAGGATTCTGAAGGCACTCGACGACCTTGCCCTCGCTGAAGATACGATCGTAATCTTCTCCAGCGACAACGGCCCAGTGCTAGATGACGGCTACCGGGACCAGGCTATCGAGCTCTGCGGCAATCATCGACCGGCCGGGCCGCTCCGCGGCGGCAAATACAGCAAGTTCGATGGGGGGACACGCGTGCCGTTCCTCCTCAGGTGGCCCGGCAGGATCGGCGCCGGCGAAACAGCCGCGCTCGTCAGCCACGTCGACTTCCTTGCCTCGTTCGCGGCCCTCGTCGGCATTGATCTGCCCGTCGGCTCGGCGCCCGACAGCCTGAACGTGCTGGACGCGCTCCTGGGCACGACCGAGACCGGACGCGATGAGCTCGTTACCGAGGGGCTCCAGGCGAAGACCGTGCTCCGACAAGGCGACTGGGTCTTCATCCCGCCCTATCCCGGTCCGGCGATGAATACGAACACGTACATAGAGACGGGAAATTCAGACGAACCCCAGCTTTACGACTTGTCACAGGACATCGGACAGGTCAGAAACCTGGCGGACGAGAATGCTGACAGGGTCCAGGCCATGTCGGAACGCTTGAATGAGATACTCAACGGCAACCGCACGCGCTAGCGCAAGGCGCTGCGCGTCCGGGATCATTCGGGGGTGAGACTTGTGGCACTAACACTCAACAACCAACCTTCAACGCTCAACGCTCAATGGCAGAAAGACAGAGGCTCGGTATTCATACTTGAGAGTTGGATGTTGGATGTTGGATGTCCTAAGGAATTCGCCAAGTTTCCGGTCAATCCATATGGAACACTTCCCGGACTTCCTTTGAGATCGGGCTGTTGTCCTGGTTGGACGGCATGATGTCCTTCATGTGGGCCCACCACTTCTTGCAGACCTCGGTGTCCGCCATCGCGTTCCAGCGCTCCTCGTCCTCTATTTCCGCGTAGCCGAAGAGCTGGTGTGTCTCCTCGTCGAGAAAGATCGAGTAGCTGATCACGCCCTGTTCCTTCAGCTTTGCCTCGAGTTCGGGCCAGATCGGGCTGTGCCGCTTCTCGTATTCTTCGTGCTGGTCCGGGTTCACAGACATTATGAACGCTTTCCTGATCATATCAACCTCCCACTCCCCCACTCACACACTCCCTTTCATACCCATATCTCTCCAGTTCCTCGTGAAAAAACGGGAAGTCGTACCGACCTTCCGCGGTCCGCCAGCGACCGACCGACTCGGGCCGCATCTCGACCCTGCCCATCGTGATACCCAGGAACGCCTCCAGGCGCTTGAGCGTCTCGTCCTGGCGCAGAACGAGGTCCTCGAACCGCACCTCCAACAGGTTCTTTGGCGTCGGCGTGGCCTTGTATATCTCCGACTGGTACTTCCAGCTTATGGCACGCCGCTCGCGAATATCGTCGGTGCGATCGTACTCGATCCCGAAATCCGCCAGGTCATCCGTCATGTGACTGCCCAGGATACAATCACGCGGATCGCGAATCCAGTAGATGTAGTTGATGTCCGGAAACATCCTGACGATCCACGGAAGGACCAACACCGTCTCGGGCAGCTTCCAGCCCCTGTGCTCCGCGTCGCTCTCGTGAAGGCTCGCCAGGTACCTGTTCACGAGCCGCTCGAACTCCGGATCGATCGGCATGTCGTGCAGCGCCGAGAAATCCCAGTTCAGGTCTCCGAGGTACTTGACGTATCCGGCCATCACCCGGCATGCGTCGTAGAAATCCTCCGCGGGCACCAGGTCCCCCGATCCGTTCAGCTTGCCACCCATGAACACTCCGCTGGCGGAGAGCGTGTGCGACATTGCACGCGTGCCGGAATGGCCCCGGCCTATCACTGTAACCATCATGATGCCTTACCTCACCTCGATTACTGCCCCGGTCTCTATTGATTCGATGGCCGCTGCCAGGACCTTCTGAGCGGCCAGCCCGTCGGCGCCCGACCCATCGATCCCCTCCGGCTTCGCTCCGTCGTTGAGCTGCTCCACGAACTTTGTCAGCCGGTTCCGAAACGTGTCGGCAAAATCACGCATCCCGCCGAAGACAGGGTTCGTGTAAACGGTTTTTTCCATGTTCCCCGCGGGGTAAAGAGTTGCTTCCCGGAAGATATCGTCTATGACGAACCTGCCCTCGGTTCCCGCAACCTCGACCCGCTCCATCGGGTGGCCACGCTCGATATCGTAGCTGCCGCTGAGATGTCCGAGCGCTCCGATCCTGAAGCGGAAGTTGAACTGGGCCGTGGACCAGATGTTCCTGCCCGGCGCCTTCGTCGCGAAGCAGTGAACGGCTTCTATGTCACCACAGAAATGGCGCAGGATATCCACCGTGTGCGGGTGCAGCGCCTTGATCTGGAACCATGGCGACGATTCGCGCGGGTTCTTTATCCACATGCTCACGTTTGCGAAGAGCTGGTGCCCTATCCTGCCCTCGTCTACCCATTTCTTCGCGAGGTACGCCGCCGGCGTGAACCTGTGGTTCAGGTTTATGCCATAGCACAATCCCTTCTCAGCGGCCTTCGCCACCATTTCTTCCGCCTTGGGAATTTCGTTGCAGATCGGCTTCTCGCCCAGCACGTGCCTGCCGGCCTCCAACGCCTGCATCGTCGGCTCGTAATGATCGCTCCCGTATTCCTCGCCGCCGGTAGCGATACCGACCATATCCATGTCGGCACCATCCAGCATCTCCGGAACGGAATAGAATGCCGGCACGCCCAGCCGTGCGGCCGCGGCATCCGCGCGTTCCCTGACAATATCGCATACCGCGACCAGCTCGGCGCCGTCCATCTCGCTGTAGATGTCCGCATGCCTGTTGCCGATGCCGCCCATGCCGACAACCCCAACACGTTGTGTCATCGATCCTCTCCCCGCCATTCAAGGCTTACCATTCACTTCTTCCCGGCCGCCTGCTGCATCTTCTTCGCGGCCCCGACATCGCCGATGTGCAGCGTGTCGTACGCCTCCTGGCTTGACGTGAAGGGTTCGGGGTTGTTCCGGCACCAGCCCTTCTGGTGGTACATCGGGTTCGGATGCCCCGTTTCCTTCTCGCGCTTCGCGATATACGCGTGCATCCGCGCCTCGAGCGCCTCGACGATGTCCGGGCGCTTCCTTGCCAGGTTCCGGTTCTCGCCCGGATCCTCGAGCAGGTTGTACAGCTCGATCTCCGGCTTGAAATGGAAGTCCGGTTCCAGCGCGTGGATCAACTTCCACTCCGGCGTACGCCAGCCGTGCTTTCGCATCCAGGTGCACTCGGTGATGTAGAATGACGACTCGAAACTCGTCTTCCTTCCCTTCACAAGTTTCATCAAGCTCTGCCCGTCGAATGTCCGGGCGGTCCTTATGCCGGCCAGCTCCAGCAGTGTCGGAACGAGGTCCTTGTGCTCGTTGTAGCCAGGAATACGGACACCCGCGGGCAGTTTCTTCGGGTACCGGATGATCAGCGGGACGTTGAGTGTCACGTCGTAGATGCCGTGATGGTCGAACCAGCACTCGTGATCGTAGAGAGTCTCGCCGTGATCGCTGTTTATAACTACGATCGTGTTGTCGAGGATACCCATCGACTCGAGTTGCCGGAATAGAACCTTGATGCAGGCGTCCATGTAGGCGACGGCGCCATCATACTGGGCAATCACGTAGTCCTTGTCCGTGATACCCGGCGGGAGCCATGACGCGAAGTAGTCGCAAAACGGCTTGAAGTTCATCACCGGCTCCATGGATTTGTTTTTCGGATCGCACTCGTCGCCGTGGTAGAACATGCGGTCGAACGGCCTCGGCGGCAGGTAGGGTGAGTGCGGGTCCATGTGCCGCAGGACGAGGAGCCACGGCTTTCTCGATTTCGACAGGCGCTCGATCTCAGGGACGGTGACCTTGTTCAGGTTGTCTGCCTTCGGCAATCGCCCGTCGATCCCTCCGTCCCAGCTCGAGAAAGCCAGCATCCTGTCGAACCCGCGGAATGCCAGGTTGCCGCCGCCGCCGACACAGGTCGTGTTGTAACCCTCCTTCCTGAGGATCTCGGGAAGGGTCTTCACCTGCTTCCCGACAGGGCCCTTGTGCCGCAGCGCCACGACCCGGGTCGAGAAGATATCCAATCCGCTGAGCATGCAAAGGTACCCGGGCGTCGTGGGCACGTTTGGTGAGAACGTGTTCTCGAACAGCACGCCGCCCTTTGCGAACGCATCGATATGCGGCGTCGTCTGATGGTGATACCCATAGCAACTCATGTGCTTCGACAGAAGCGAATCAATTGCTATCATCAGTATATTCGGTTTTCTTGCAGCCATCTGTTCAGTCTCCTCCCTGTCTTTGTTGCCATGTTTGTCGGAAGCCGGCGAGTCTGCGACCTCCAGCCGGGAAGGAGGCCACCTGCTCCCACGCTATCGTGCGCCACAGGCCTGCAGGCACGCCTGCATGTGTCCCCGCGCCTCGGCTGCTATTACACAACACCGTTCGAGCTCGTACTCCTTTGCTCCGATCACTTCCAGATCAACCGCCCCGGTGTAGCCGTTCTCGTGAAGTACACGTATGTATCCCAGAAGATCGATATCCCCGCGGCCGTTTGCCTGGTCCTCGGGTCTACCGGCCTTTCTCTGTCGGCCTTTGCAGTCACGGATGTGCACGTGCTTTATCCGCGAAACAAGTTTGCCCAGCGCCTCGACGGGATCTTCCCCCGATCGGTAGATATGGCTCGGATCCATGTCGAGTCCGAATGCCGGGGAATCGACATCTTCGAACGCGCGCAGCGATGTCGACGTGTTGTAGATTGCCGCGCCTACATGCGCCTTCACGCACAGAGTCAGGCCGTAGTGCTCGGCACGCTTCGAAAGCTTCGACAGGCTTGCCACTCGCTCCTTGAACGACTCTTCATTGCCGGCTTCCCCGCCGGGGCCACAGTTAATCACCGGTATCCCGATCTCGACCGCCGCCTGCATAGCCTTTTCCATCACATCCGGGTCCTGGTTCGGCTGCTCCATCGCGAGAAGCTCGAGATCATATTCCTTCGCCAGCCGCTTTATCTCCGGCGCGCACTCTTCCCAGCGATCGATCACGAGATGCTCGCTCATCTTACCGATCGCCGACACCTCGATCCCGTCATACCCCGCCGCCTTTATGCAGCGAAATGCAGTCTCCATATCGTGTCCGCCGAACAAGACAGAATTCGCGCCCAGCTTCATATTCAGCCCCCTTCTACACTTTTCCTGAACGATATTGCCCAGCAACTTACCCTATAACAGTGATCGCTGCCTTGACTATCCTTCCAAAAATAAGCACTATCTTACCGTCATGAAAAGACCCCGCGCAACGCGAATACATACCGTCGAAGGCACGTTCAGGGACCCGAACTTCGCTCTTCACGTTGCGCGCAACCCGGAACACACCTCCACCCAGGTGCACAAGCACACGTTCCATGAGCTCGTGGTAATAATGAAGGGAACAGGCAAGCATTCCATGGACAACCGCACCTACCGCATGGAAGCCGGCGACGTGTTTGTCATAACGGGTGACATGGTGCACGCGTACGACGTGCCCGGGACCTTCTCGCTTATCAACATCCTGTTCGACCCCAGGCGTCTCGGATTGCCGCTCAAGGATCTGCGAAGGTTACCCGGCTATCACGCTCTCTTCGATGTGGAACCTCGCATGCGGAGACGTCACAACTTCGAGAGCAGGCTTCGGCTCCCCATGGACGAACTCGGCCATCTCGCCGGCATGGTGGCAGAGATGGAAGAGGAACTCACGTTGAGGGAGCCCGGCTACCGCTTCATGGCAACTACGCACCTCATGCACATCATCGGTTATCTTTCGCGCTGTTACACAAAGATGCAGCTACCCAAGGCGCGGCCGGTGATGCGGATAAGCGAAGTGCTGAGCTACATGGAACACCACTACGACGCCCCGCTGACTCTGGAGGATCTGACGAAGGTGGCCCACATGTCGCAGACCTCGCTCATGCGAACGTTCCGGGAAGTGATGGGGCGGTCGCCCATCGACTACCTGATCCGTCTGCGGGTGTCAAAAGCATCACAGCTGCTGGCGAGCGGCGATGTGAGGGTCACGGAAGCCGCGCTGCAAGTGGGCTTCTCCGACAGCAACTACTTCTCGCGACAGTTCCGGAAGGTGATGGGCATACCGCCGCGCGAATACGCCCGCAAGGCAAGGATGAAAGTCTGAGGGTGGAACGGCAACGTGATCCTGTCACGGGAGGGCCGCGCTCTCAACGGCCAAAGTAGTCCGCGGCCGTCTTCCGGTCCATGAGTATCTCCCTGACCCGGAAATTGCGGATCCAGCAATCCGACCCCCTGAGCTTTACGCCGAACGTGTTGCACGGTCCCGCGCCCAGCGAATGGGAATTGCGGTCGTCACCCTCGAGCATCATCGTCTGCTCGTAGACGGGCCGGCCGTCCTTCATCTGGCCGACGAGCAGGCACGAGAACTTGACGTTGTACCACCGGTCCGACTCGAGCTGGATGGTCCCCTTGTCGAAGAATTTCGCCGCCTTCGGGATGTTCCTCGGGATGAACTCGTCGGACCCCTCAACCCCTATCTCGGTGATGGATCCCTTCGGCCCCTTCCCCAGCCTGTACCCAAACTCGACGGCGAACGCGACAGGCGCCGTCTCGAAGAGAGGGAACTCGAAGCTACCGTCCCCGCCGGAAAGGTGACACACCTTGGCCGCATCCTCCCCGCTGCCCACGATGACCGTCCGGGTCTTCACTGTTCCCTTTGAAGCCGCCAGGGCGAACTGTTCTGCCGTCCATGCCCGCAGCGCCTTACCTTCCTTCGTGGAGCCCAGGAACAACCCCTTCTTCTCGTAGGTCTCAGCGACTTCCTTGAAAAATATCCCATCGTACTTCGTCGAGAACTCGCGGCCAAGCGACCTGGCAGCGAAGGGCCCGCCGCCGCTGCCGTCGGCCGTTGCCGATTCGCCGGCCGACACGACTATGACCCTGCCGGTCTTAAGATCCTCGAAACTGATCCTGCCCTCAGCGACATCCAGCCTGGTGAAGCCCGGCGCGGCCATCAACACGAATTTCGTCCCGATAACCGTGCACCTGGCGTGCGGAGTCGTGAGAAGCATCGGCGTCCGCCTGGGCTGCGTGTTCGCCAGCGCATTTAACACGCCCTTGCCGAGAACCAGGCTCTTGGCGGGAATCGCGCCCTGCCTCGACAGCGGAAAATCGAGATCGCCGGCCTCCCGCAGACTCAGCGCGGTGCCGTCCCTGTAGGTCAGCTTCACCTGGCCGGCCTCGGGAGTTGCCACGCGGTCTCCGGGCGCGATGGTGTCCCCCGCTTTCAAGGGCAACGCCTCCGCACCGTTCTCACGGATCACCTCACCGCTCACCGCAACCACCTCGGCTATAACGTCACCCTCGATAACCTTGGTGCCGAGAAGGTCGAAATGGACCAGCGCGAAGACAAAGCCCGCGGCCAGCGCAAGCGGTGTCACGAACTTGATCACGCCGCCCACGATGCGGGACGTGCGGCGCGGAGCGCGCACCTCGACAGTCTCCAACTCTTCCTGAAGCTTGCCCTCGAGGGTCATCAGGAGGCGCCAGCGCTGCCGGTGCTCGGGCTCCTCGAGCATTGCTATGAGCTCCGCCTCCTCGTCCGGGGTCAACCCCCTGTCGAGGTAGCACCAGCACAGCTCGTCGAGCCTGTCGCTAGCTTGCATAGCCAAGGGCCTTCCTCCTCTGGATGCATTTAAGGAGCGACTGCCTGATACGGTACAGTGCGACCTGTATGGAGCCCGATGAACGGCCGAGCTTCTTCGCAATCTGATCGATCCTCATCCCCGCCCGGTAACGCAGGCCCAATATCTGGCGGTTGGATGTCGACACCTTCGCCAGGCAGAAACGCAGCAACGACATATCCTCCTCCGTGTCCTGCCGCTCGCCCACGTTCGCACCCTCGAACGCGGTGTCGATCGCGTCAAGAAGCTCCTCAGACGCCAGGTACGTCATCTTCCGCGAGTGCGCCGATCTTAATGCGTTCCGCGCCAGGTTCCGCGCTATGCCTCTCGTCCATGCGCCAAAATCACGCGAAGGATCGAAATCGTCCAGGCGCTTCATGACCACAATCCAAGTCTCCTGCAGCAGGTCCTCCGCCCTGTGTGGATCCCGCACTATCGCCCGCAGGTATCCCAGCAACGAAGCCCGGGATGCCACAAAAAGCCTTGCTAGATCATCCTTGTCCACAACTTAGAACCTTCCCACCTATATGTAACTTGTACGCTCCTGCCCGCATAATACGTCTTTTTTTCGTTTTTTGACTTTTCTATCGGCGCAATTCCATGTTTCCCAACAAAATCAGGGCTTTTGGGCCCACTTGAGGGCCCTGTCAAGGCATGTATTACGCTCTGATAGGGGGGTTAGCAAGCCAATTCCGCCATTTATGGTTACATCGCAGGTGAACACTTTCCCCCTTTTCTGGGGCGGTGAACCGTATTCCGTGCGCGCGACTGCGATAACGTGAAGAATCGGAAATCATCCTCGATCATCTCCACGAAACGGCAACAGTCGGAGAATCATCATCACAGTACCCGTGAGGACGATCACGATCGAGCGGTCCAAGGCGGCCGGCTACCGGCCACTCTCCCACTCCTACTTCCCGCCGGCGGGGCCGAGCGGCCAGGGCAAGGTCGCTTTCCTCCCCAGCCTGGTCTCCCGAAGCGGCAGGAAGCCCGGCGCTACTCCGGCTATCTCGATGTAGTACATGTCGATGATCTTCGATTTGTCCGGGCCGACCATGGGTCGTATCCGTTCCAGCACGTCGTCGATGCTGCGAAGCAGGCGCCAGTCGTTGGGCGCGTTGCGCGCGACCTCCACCAGGCCATCGAGGCATTCCTGTGTCTTGCCGGTTCGTCCCGCGATGATGCTCCTCACCCAGTGATGCCGGGCGGTCCGCCCCATCGCGACCTGCTTGAGGAAACGCCCGTTGAACGCGCCCGCGGACGGACCCGCCATCGTCGGCTCGCCGCCCAGCCGGTTCAGCCGTTCGCGGATCTTTACGTTCTCGCTCCGCGCGCCGACGACGTAGAACGGCGCGGAGAACTCAAGTCGCTGACGATCGTCCGTTAGCAGCCCCTGCGACCCGATCCACGGGGCCAGGTCCCTGCCATCGGCAATGTAGTGATTGGCGAGCTGCCCCGGGTCGTTGATCATGATGAACCTCAGCATCCGCGCAACGGCCGGCGTCCTGAACGCCTTGTACATCTTCCCGGCGTCCACGACGATCGGCGCATCCGAGCAGATCGCTACGTAATCGTTGAGCCCCATTTCCCAGAGCTGTACGTGCTCGAAACACGATGCCATGGTCTTGAGCACAGAGGCAAAGTCGTCGGCTTTCATGCTGTAGGCGTGTATCCACTGACAGTGCATGCCGCCCGGTCTCAGCCGCGATCGCACTATCTCGAAGAACTCCTTGGTATACAGGTTGCTGATCCCGCTGATCCATGGGTTGCTTGGCTCCGAAATCACCAGGTCGTATTTCTGCTCGGTAAGCAGCAGGAAGTTCCTCCCGTCAGCGCGGTGGACGTGAACGCGCGTGTCGCTCAGCGCAAAGTAGTTGCACGCGGAGAAGTACTTCGCGGCTTCGATGACACCTGTGGATATCTCGACGGCGTCGACCCTCTCGACCGGGTGGGCCAGCACGGCGCCTACGGTGCAGCCGGAACCGATCCCGATGACGCATACCTCCTTCGCCTCGGGCCTGAGCATCAGCGGCACGTGCGCCGACAGGTATTGCGTCGGCATATCCCCCAGCGAATTGGAGGCATCGGGCTTTCCGTTCACCCGCAGCGCAATGTTCACCCCGTCGGTCGACGTCACCGCCACCGTGCAATCCATGCCCTCCCGGTAGAACAACACCTTGCCCGGCTCCTTGTCCCGGCCCAGGTAGGGACCGGATATCATCACGGATTTCGACCACGGCGCGGACAGCGCACCCAGCCCGATCCCTACGGCCCACGCGACGGCCAGCGCGACGTACGTCAGCGGCCGCCGCTTGAGCCCGGAGCCGAGAAGGAACGCCGTGGCCACGGCGCCGCTCAGCGCCGAGGCAATGAGGATTGTGCGCTGCATGCCCACGGCCGCCAGCGGGATCAACACGAGCCCCGCAGCCAGCGCGCCCGCGATGTTGCCCCCGGTATTCGCGGCGTACACCGCGCCCACGCTGCCGCCGGTGTCGGGCCCGGCATCTCTCTTTCGCATCGACGAGTACGCGACACAGACAAGCGGCATCAACGCGCCCATGCAGATCGTCGGCACGGCCAGCAGCCCCATCACGCAAGCGGCTTCCACGGCCAGCAGGTTCTCGAACCGGGCGTCCGGTGTCTGCGCGAGGCGCCACACCATTCGCGGCATCTCGCCGAACAACGGCACCACAACCAGTGCGCCGAGCCCGATTGCCGCTTCCAGCCAGCCGGCGACCGCAAGGGGCGCCCTGGTCCTGTCAACCCACCGTCCCATCACCAGGCTTCCGAGCGCAATGCCCAGGATGAAACAGGCAACAATGGCACTGAACGCATAAGTCGAGCCGCCGATCGCCAGTATCAACGCCCGGATCCACGCGACCTCGTAGCACATCGCGGCGAAGCCGGACAACGCGTAGAGGACCAGCAGCCCGGTCGGGCCGAGCCATGTTCCAAACGCGCTGGAGGGTCGCGCTGCATTCCGGCCACCGGATTCGGACAGCCCCGCCACCGGCGGGGCAAGCGTGGAACCTGTCGCGCCAGAGGCGCGAGCCGTCCTTCCACTCGTCCCTGTGACGGCCATCGCCACCATGCCGGCGCAGACGTTCATGGCGGCCGCCAGCAACGTCGACCTGGTGAGGCCGAGAAAGGGAAGGAGGACGAAACCGCCGGCAACGCACCCCACGAACGCACCCATGGTGTTGAAGCCGTACAGGAGCGCGATGCCGATGCCTGCTTTCCGTTCATCCCGAACGAATGCCTGGCACAGCAGAGGAAGCGTCGCCCCCATCATCGCGGTTGGAGCCATAAGTACGAGAGCGGCTATCCCGAGCCGGGCCACGGTCAGAAGCGCGAACGAGCCGCCGGTCGCCCGGGCCAGCGCGCGGTACAGGGGTAGTGCCAGGCTGAGCAGAAGCGGAACGAGTATGCAGTAGAGCCCGATCCCTATCTCCAGGATCCCGTAGACTCGTGCCGGGTTCGCCGTTCTCGTCCCGTACCTGCCGGCGAGGAAACTCCCCAACGCCAGCCCCCCCATGAAACAGGCAACCGCGGTACTGGTGGCAAACGTCGTTCCGCCGAACACGAACACCAGCAGCCGCGACCACACCACCTGGTAGACGAGGCCACACGCACCGGAGACGAAGAACAAGCCCAGGAACAGGAACTGGCGCTTACGATCCATTGGCGGGACACTACCATCTCCTTCATCAAGAAGCCAGAAGTCCGTCCTTGTTGTCAGCCAAAACGTGACTTCCCTGCCAGTGCGAACTATGCTATACCGAACCAGTCACATGACCGAGGAGAAGAAAACAGGAGAGGAAGACCGGCAGAAGGTCGAGACAAAGCGAAAGCGTCATCCCGTCTGGCTCGACGCGTTTCTCATACTCTCGTTACTTTTCGTAGTCCTCTCGGCCGCATCGTACTGGTATGTCAGGCAGCCCGAGGCCCGGCGCAAGTCCATCTGCGACGACACCGGCCAGTGGCTGGACCAGGCTGCCCGCCCACTCGGCGAGCTCGTCGACAGGGCCGTGAAACAGCTCAGGTGGAAACCGAACGAACCGCAGCAGGAAAAGGAGTAGCAGATGAGGAACTTGTCCGTCTTTTTCGCACTTGCATGCATGGTCGCCGCCCCGTGCGCGACACGGGGCGCGTCCGACACCTTGCACTACCTGGGCATCGGCGTGCAATACTGGCAGACGGTGGAGGACATCAAGCTTACCGACGTCGACGAGGACGGCTTCTCATGGATACTCACCTACCAGATGAAGCCCGCCCGCCTGCTGAAGGTCGAAGTCGATCTCGAGATGATGCCGGACGACTACGCAGGATCGGATGACACTGTCGTCGCGCCGCAGGCCTACATCCTCCTGGGCACCGGCATCTACGCCGGCCTGGGGGCCGGCTTCTACCTCGCCGACGGAAAGATAGAGGAAGACCCGTTCCTGGCTCTCCGGGCGGGCCTGTGCTCCGAGTTGTTCCCTTCTCTCTTCATCGACTTCAGCGCGAACTACCGGTTCGACCAGTGGAGCGATCTGAATAACTCGGGAACCGACGTAGACACCGACACCGTGACGCTCGGCTTCGCCGCCCGCCTCGAGTTCTGACCCCCGCCCGGCTTGCCGGCCGGCTTGCCGCCGAGGAAGAGCATGTCGAACAATCGGCATGGAATCCTTCCCTTGGTCTAACCTTCGCAGGCCGACCGCAGCAACTGCGGCACTGTCTGCGGATCCTTCGTGACTGCGAAGTCCCAGTGGCCGAGGCGGCCCCAGTTGTTGACTGCCGAAACCCAGCGTTGCGCGGCTTGGTGCTTCGCCCGGTCCTGCTCCGTCTCCTCGCCCTTTACTTCAAGAATGAGCATCGTGCCCGTGGTCAGGCGAACAAGGTAGTCCGGCTCGTAGTGATGCTGGACGCCCTCAAATTCGTAGGGGATGAGCAAGAAAGGACGTTCGTTGCGAGCGTAGCAGTGAACGTACTTCCGTTGTTGTCCAGAAAGAACGCCGCCGTCTGTTCCCACTTGCTGTCCAGCACCACGGCGTTGATGTGAGACCGCACCGTAGAATGAACGTTCCGGCGGGTCGTGAAATCCACGTCACGAGTGGACCCAATCGCCTTGTATGGGTTCAGCAGTGGAACAATCGGGGATTCTCCCCGTTCTTCATCCGGTTCAATCGCGTCGAGTAGGCGCTCCTTGATCCGGCGGACGTACTTCTCAAGTCCAAGCTCACAGGGGTTCTGTCCCCGGAAATCGACCTTCGTCCCCGTAAACGCCTTCACGATTCGCAGTACCTGGGGAAAGAGCTGGTGCCTGGACATCAGGCGGTTCTTGGGACCTCCCTTGATGGGTGCCTGTGAGCCGTCCCCCACGAGCGCGGCGACAATCTGCCGGGCAATCTCGAACTCGACTTCCTGCAAATGATGGTGGGCGTAGTATTCGTTCCGATTGTGCTCGATGAATTCCCCGATTCCACTGATGGCCGCATAGCCTTCCGTGTATCCGGCCTGGATCTTCACAAAAGTCGCCGTGGGCGTAACCTCGGGCTCCACAACAAGCCGCTCCATCTTGCCGACGTTTGCACGAATCATGGGCTTGTGGAGCGAATAGACGTAGCCCTCGACGTTCGGGAATCGCATCTCATACTGCGCGGCACGCTCGGGGAGAGCCTTCACATGGTTGACGGGCCGATCCGCCGGCGTCCGGCTCGTCTTCCCTTTGTACGGGATCACGGAGAACGGAATACCATACACATCCACGTATTCCTCCGGCAGAAGCTCGGTTTCCGGGTCGGGCGTGTAGTTCATCCGGCGAAGTCCGCGACCGACAACCTGCTCGCAGAGCAATTGGCTGCCAAAGGCGCGAAGCCCCAGGATGTGTGTCACGTTGTTTGCGTCCCATCCTTCCGTGAGCATCGCCACGGAGACAACGGCGCGCACGTCCTGCCCCGGTTTCCCCACCTTTCCCACCGTGTTGACCACCTCCCGCAGTTCCTTGGCCGCCTTGTCCCTGGTGGCGTTCGGGTCTTCGCTCTCGATCTTCTCAAGTTGTTTGCTGTCGATGCGGATCGTGTAGGTGTGTTCGCCGGTATTGGCGAACAGCTCCGGGAATACACGGCCTTTGCCGTAGACAATGCGCGTCTTCTTGCGCTTCTTGCGCCTGTTGCCGTTGCCGCTGTCGTTCTCGTCTTCGTCGCCGTCGTTGTCGTCATCGACGGCTTCGACTTCCGTCCGGCCGGATACGTTCTCGAAGAACACCTGGGCGATGTCCGTATTGTCGCAAACCACGATCATGACAGGCGGGGCTTTGAGTGCAGTGTCGCTCGCCTCCTGAATGGCCCCAAAGGTCTTCTTGTATTCGCCCGCAAGCTGCACAACGGCGTCCTCGGCCCGTTCCCATACCACGTCCGGCTTGGGACGCCGGTTCGAGAGGCGCTGCGCCGGGGCAAGGTCCTTCGTGATATTCCGCCAGAGCTTGAAATACCTTGGGTCAGGCTGGCCGGTTGTGTCGCTGACCGGTAGCCGGGGGATCTTCGTGATCCCGCTCTCGATAGCGTCCACCAATCCGAAGTCCGTCGCGATCCACGGGAACGGCTCCCCTTCGGGGTAGCCACTGCCGCTAATGAAGAACGGCGTGGCCGACAGATCCACGCAGAGTTTGATCCCGCAAGACTTGGCAATCTTGTCGAGCCCTTGAATCCAGACCGTTGCCTCTTCCCGCTCCCTCTTTGCTTCCGCACCGGCCTTTCGCAATTCGTCCTCCGTCAACGGGCGGGGCCGGTAGGCATGATGCCCCTCGTCGTTCAAGACCATCAGTGGGCCGTGATCGTACAGCTCTCCCAGCCGGTTCTTTGCGAACGCGTCCGGTGTCTCCTCGCCCTTCTGGACAACGGCATAGCTCTTACCGCCTTCGGCGTGTTCTGATTCCGGCGCAAAGAAATGCCAGTTGGTCACCATCACCTTGCCGGCGGCCAGCAGATCGCGATACATGGCCGGAACGATATCGAACTGGTTGTAGTAGTTCTCGCCGGACGCGTCGGTACGCAGGACTTGAAGCCGCTCTTTGATCGTGAGGTTCGGGCAGACAACCAGAACTGCCCTCGGGAACCGCTCGTCGCTGGGGACCCGGCCCCGATTGCAGAAGGCCCACGTGATGAGCATAGCCATCACGACGGTCTTGCCGCTTCCGGTCGCCATCTTGGCGCACATTCGCGGCAAGGGTTCGACCAAACCGTCGGGATACTCCAGGAGCTTGCTGAAATCATCGTCGAGGAATTGCGGATTCCATCGCGGCTTGCCCCGGCTCCCGTCGCGCCGAACGCCCCGGATCTCGTTCAGGAAGATAAACGTCTCGGCCGCTTCGATTTGACAGAAGAAGAAGCGCCGTGGCCGGTCCTTCCTCATCCAGTGCCGCAAGAGATCCTTCGTGACGTTGGTTGCCCCTTCCCAGTTCGACTCACGCCAGCGTTTCACGTCGGCGCGGAGCTTGTTCACGAGAACGAGGTCGCGCCGATCCTCTTCCAGTTCCATCGTGAGCTGGCCCCGCCGAGCATCCGCGTCCGGCAACTTGTACCAGTACGAAGCCGGGCGACGCCCGGCTTGCCTGGCCGCCTGGCCGGTATTCCGATCATACTCCCAGTAGCAATCCGGTTCGTAGTACGGCTTGCAGATGACCGGGCTCTCGACCGGTTGGATGGGAATCGGGTCGTCAGGCATACGATCCCTCCCATCCGCCGGTGTTTCCTGCCGAAATGGCGCGATCTTTGGCGCGATAGCCTGCACGATGCTTGGCGCATGCGTTATCCGGCCAAAATGGCCGGCTTTTTGGCCGGATACTCCTTTCGATGGAGTTCTCCCCCGTGTATCGGGCCATTTCTGCCGTGCTTGGCGTCGGGATTGGAGGTAAGTGCGCGAAATCAGGCTTCAATCCCGACGTTTTGTCGGGATTCTTGTCGGGATTCATGCTTCCTACCCGGACATTTTGTCCGCATAGATGTCCGGGTAGCCCTCCTGCCCGCTTTTTGCTTCGGCTGATCGGACATTCTGACCTCACAGAAGCCCGCCTTGGCACTACTACACATCGCGCTTTTGACCTCATCGCCATCATGATCCCGAATCCCGTGCGGTTCGCCTTTTGCGGGGCGCCTGTTTTTTGGCTTTCTTGGGCTTCACCGGCGCTACCTTGCCAAGGACCTCCAGGTAGTACTGGGTGCGACGCAACCGCGTGGCCAGTTTGTCCTCGAACAGATCCTCTGGCCTGAACTGCCCGCCGCGAAAATCCTCCATGAACCGGTGTTCGCGCGTCCTGTAGTTGAAGACGTGAATGTCGAGAAACCGGCGGACCGTCCATTTCATAACATCCGCGGTAGCCAGCGATACGTCGCTGAGCACGACACTCTTCAACTCTTTGGCAATGTCCTCGTCCGTATATGCGCCAATGGCGTTGCCTCTGAAATACTCGAACCCCTTGATTCTTGTCATTCCGAAGAGCACGAAGAGATCGCGGAAGACACCCACGTTGAATCCCGGCAACGTGCCGTTCAGGATGTCATCCGCCAGAAGATACACATCGTATAGGTGCCTGATCTTCCGCTTGGTGATGAGATGTATGTCTCCGTACTCTTCTTCCGGGAAGTCCAGGCGCTCGCGCTCCTTCGTGTCGAGCATGGCAATCGCCTTGGCCGCGTAGAGTTCTTCGGGTGCAAACGTCTGCACAGGGAAGCCCGCCTGTTCCGATTCAGTCGCAACCGGCCACTCCTTCGACACTGGATCGAGCACCGTATGCCCGTAGCGGTAGGAAACGTCCAGTTCTACGCTGTCCGTTGGGCGGTAGTTCGACTTGTACCGAAGCTCGTACTGGACGAACCGAGGTCCGCCTGTTTCCTTCGGTGTGAATCTCATGCCGAGACCGCCAGCAATGGCTTCCAGTTCTCTGCGATCCTTTGCCACGCGGGAACTGACCTCCCTCTGTCCATTGCATCCAAGTCTGCTGTTTCCCACGAAGTCCAGGTCGAGATCCGTTGAGAGCCGGTACATGTTCCTGTGCAGGAAGACGATCGCCGATCCTCCCATCAAGGCGAAGTCACGTGCCAGCGGCGACTTCGATAGTGCGTGGAGAATCCTGGTGAGCCACAAGACCTTCTCTGCCGTGGGGGCCTGCACCCGTCGTTGCTTTGCCCACGCCTGCACGAATTGCTTCTCCAGTCGCGCCAGAGTGGTTGTCTGACGCCCCGCACGGGTCTTCCGGCTAGCCATTCGTCCTCCCTTCCGGCGCGTACAGCATCCATCGCCTATTCAGCACTCCATGTTCTCCGCGAGCGAATTTCACGGGGGTCCGCGGCAGGTAAGGAAAGAGAGACTCGATGTCCGTGTTCCTCACTTTCCACTTCCTGGCATGTTGTTCGGCGATCCACCCGACCTTGGCAACCAGAGAAGGCGTTGCATACTCCTTCACGTACTCGATGATTCGGCTTCCCTTCACGCCCTGTGCCCTCTCTAGGGCATGCAGAACGTTCTCCCATCCCTGTGCGTATTTAGGGCGGTGAATGCAGTCGATTAGGGTCCTTTCCGTATCGGTTACCCGTACCTTCGTCCTTCCGTACCGCAAAGAGATGACCCCGATCTCTTCCTCCACCGGCGTCCGCACGAAGCGAACCACCATGCCGCCGACACGTTCGCGGTTCCTGCGCGATTGCGTCAGCACATAGCACTCGCTCAACATCCCGTACCGCGACAACCCGTGCATGAACAACGCCGTCCCGTATCCGAATACCGTCTCCGCACCGCAGAGGGCCTTCACGGCCTCGATGGGTTCGGAAACGAAGTTCGAGTCATGGTTCACGGTAACGACATAGAGTCCCCGTCGCGGGGTTTCGGCGCGCGTCAGTACGCCCTCGCTTTTCAAGCGGCGCAACGCATGGCGTGGTGTGACGGACGTATGCTTTCGGACAAGACGTGCGACCTCATCCGTCGACACCGACTCCAGCTTCCGAAGCGTGCCAAGCAGAGAGGCCCAGTCGCTGTCGTCCTTCTTCCTGGGCCCTGTCACGCGTCGTATCCTCCTCGTAAGCGCCATGCACACAACTGTGATTTTTGCACAGGGCTGTGTGCAAAAATCACGATAGTGTGCATCCTCATAGCCGGCCTACTCGTCATACGTCGTTTCTCCGAGCCGATGCACGCGCATGACCTCGTTGCCGCGCGGGTCGATGACCTTGACCGCAACGCGCTTGTGCGGGCCTGCCGGGAACGGCAGGGACACCGTTCCCGAAAGCTTCTCAAAGGCCGACTCGTCCAGTGTGCCCGATAGCGCCTTGCCGAGTTTCGCCCACGCCGTCTTGTCCGGGAAGAACGCCTGCGTGATGCAGAAGCAGCGCCCGTCGTAGTCCGTATCCAGAAACCACGCCGCCACCTTCTGCGCGCCGGCCGAACGAATGGCGTTCGTGACCGGATCGTAGATATCGACGCCATCCATCTCCACGATGTAAGTCCCGTCCTTCTGCTCCTTCAATTCCGTCCGCGGCATACCGGACACCGTGAAAAGCTGGCTCGATGTGGTCGTCTTCAGCAAATCGCCCATCGTGACATCCGGCCGGATCTGCGCCATGTGGATGCGCAGTTTCGGGTCGGGGTCTTCCTGGATCAGGGCTTGTGCGGCTCCCTCGAAGCTGAACGCCGCGAAGACAAGGTCGTCGTATCCGCCCCGCCGCGCCCGGCCTATAGCATCCTCCACCATCAACGCGTTCAGCGCGCCGTACTGCGGGCCCAGCATCACGGCGACCTGCCTCTCCTTCCCGTTGGTGGCCCAAGTCCCGTCCGCATGCAGAATTGAACCGTCGGTCAGCGGTTCGAGTGTCTTGAATTGCACTGTCTTGTTATTGGGGAAGCGGACGCCATCCTCACGCAGAAGCCGGATCATCCTGTCGAGATACGCCTCGGCATTCTGCGAATCCGTCTCCACGGGTTCATCTTCTTCGCCAAAGGTGTCGAGCCCCTCCGGCGCTCCCCCGATGGGACTCTCCGCTCCCTCTCCCCCTGGGAGAGGGCCGGGGTGAGGGTTGTCGTCCCCGAGAATGCTATCCTCGGCCGGGATAATGCCCTCCATCGTGAACGGCCCGGAAACGCGAACCTTGCCACGGTCAATCTCGGGCTGATCGACGAGTTCTTCCTGATCGGCGCGGGCCGCAATGCACGCGTTCACCTCGTCCATCCTCTCCCGCCAGGCGTGGCGATACCCCTCAAGAGCTGCCCGCAACGGCTTGGGCCAGTCAGGATCGTTATCGAAGGGGACCTCCCAGTGCTGCCATTCCTTCGGCGGCAACTGCCACCGACGACGATCGGCTTCGGTGACGGCGCGCTTACCTTCCGCTTTTTCCTTCTCCATCAGTTTCCGGACCAGCTCCTGGCGGGTATCTTTCGGGACTTTGGCAAGCGCCACGTTCAACGCCCCCAGCTTGTCGTCGAGAACGGGCTCCCACTTGGCGAAGATCGGGTCCAGTGCTTGATTCTGCGCAATGCTCTTGAGCGTGATATGCGGCACGGTTTTGCAGTCGAACGTGCACGTTCCCTGAATCTCACCGCCGGGGTCCGTGAGCCACGGGCCGTTCGGGTTCCGCTGCACGTCCTCTGCGCTCGTGGGGCGCAGTTTGTAGAAGTCGAAATGACCAGCAAGCAGTCGCTGCCGGGCGACAGCCAGAGCCACACGACTTACATCAATCGTGATCCATCTTCGGCCCCAATCTTCCGCAACATATGCCGTTGTGCCTGATCCACAGGTAGGATCAAGTACAAGGTCGCCTGGATCTGTTGTCATGAGCATGCATCGTTCAATGATGGTGTTGGATGTCTGGACCACAAAGACCTTAGGGTCCTTGCGGCTTTGAATTCCGCCGCCCACATCATCCCAGAGGTTTGTGAGGCTAAGACATCCAAAATCGTCAAAGCACTTCTTGAAGCGCAGGTTCTTTCCTGCCTTCAGCACACGCCCAGCAGGGATCAATCGTGACTCTATATTCTCCGTCGTCGTGCGCCAGTGACCAGCCGGCGGATAGTATGTGTCGCCCTCAAATGCCACCGGTCCCATTGTCCGGTCAGAGCCTTGTCCTCGGGATGTCATGCCTTGATCTGTGAAGTAGCAGTAATCAGACTCTTGGACCGGATGCTTGTCGCTTTTTGCCATGCGCCGGGTCTCACCGGTGCTGAGGTCTTCGACGAAGTCATAACGCGTCGCGCCCTTTTCTCCGCGTATGAGCAACCGATGAATTTCGCGATACTTGATCTTCTCCGCGTCCTTTGCGTACCAGATGATGTAGTCACATGAAGTGTCCAAGGTCTTGGCACCCGCACTCTGGGTTGTCTTGTAGCTGATCAGACTGACGAAATTCGTGCCGCCGAAGACCTCATCCATGATGGTACGTACCCGATGCACGTTTACATCGGAAATCTGAACGAAGATGCTCCCGGTGTCCGCCAACAACTCTTTGCACAATAGCAACCGGTCACGCAGGTAGCTCAGGTACGAATGCGCCCCAAGTGTCCAAGTATCCCGGTACGCCTTGACCATTTCCGGCTCGCGCGTCAAATCGTCGTCTTTGTCCTTCACATCCCGGCGGCCGACTTCCGGCTGGAAGTTGCTGGCGTACTTTATGCCGTAGGGTGGGTCCATGTAGATCATCTGGACCTTGCCGGCCAGAGCCTCGCGGCGGGCAAGGGAAGCCATCACCGCAAGGGAATCGCCGAGGATCATACGGTTTGTCCAGTCCACGGAGTGGCGATAGAACTGGACAGCCTCCTTGTAATCGTGCTCGGGATCGGCGAACAGATCGCGCTGCACGTCTTCCCGCTTGGCGACACGAAGAATGGCCTGTGTGGAAACACGCTCGTGCATGTGGAGGGCGACCGGATCGGCAACGCACGACAGTTCCTCGCGCTTGCCGGCCCATTCGAGCCATGGTTCGTGATTCCGAAACGCTTCCTGGAGGAGTTTGGATTCTTCCTCCGTCAGTGCGCGTTGCGTCGCGGCGTTGAGGAGTTCGGCGATACGGTCGGAACCGCCGGTCCCGTCGAATCGGAACGCGGGCGAAAGATGGGGGTTGTACGCGTACTCGATCTTTTTCTCTCTGACGATCTTCCCGCGCGCCGCGATTCCGGCCGGCGGGATATTCAGACGGGAGGAAGTCTTGTGACGGTAGTCAACAACCTCGCCCTTCTTCTTTTTCCGCTTCGCTGCCATATCGCCTCCCGGAGATTTTAACCACGGATTACACAGCGCGGCCCGAGAGGGCCGCAACCAAAGAAGATTAACCACGGATTACACTGATTGCACTGATGAATTTGTTGAAGTAGGACGAGAAAAAGGCATCCTCTCCAAGTTGAAGAAATAACCAGCA